>OGPE01000880.1_pt1 | contig 21350 bp, 17 predicted proteins | sample 1552881 | NCBI WGS metagenome assembly OGPE01 (sample SAMEA2580236, study PRJEB22360) | human gut metagenome | biome: human gut; feature: human-associated habitat; material: faeces | place: Denmark | collected 2008/2010 | reverse complement strand
AAGCCCATGCCGCCGCCGTCTTCTCGGTCCACGGCATAGTTCATGGAATCCCTGGTCTGGTCGTTCTGCGCCGCTTCGGTGGCATCATACGTTCGATTCAGACCGAAGCCCAACACTTCTCCGGTGCCCGGTTTGACGGACGCCATCACGATTTCCATGCCGGAGGAATCTTCCGGTGGAATGGTGTTGCGCGCGGTTTCGTTCAACAAGGTGTTGGCATCGATATCCAACGTGGTGACGATCTTCAGACCGCCCTCTTTCAGCAACCTTTCCCTATCCTCGCTGGTCTTGCCGAATTCCTTGGAATTCAAAATCTTATGCACCACATAATCGCAGAAATAGCCCGCATCATAATCCGCGGCCATGCAACCGGTGGAAATAGGCTGGACATCAAGCGTATCTGCGAGTGGAGTATTGACCGCCTCCTGATATTCCGCATCCGAAATATAGCCCTGCTCGTTCATCAGCTGCAGCACGATATTGCGTTGTTTCTCGGATTCCGGCTGGTTCGATTCGACGGAAGGATCGTACGCGTTCGGATTCTTGGTGATTGCCGCGATGGTGGCGGACTGCACGATGTTCAGTTGGTCTGCGGTGGTGTTGAAATACCGCTTCGCAGCCGCCTGCACGCCATAGAGGCTATTGCCGCCGAACTGTGCGATATTGAGATATCCCTGCAAAATTTCAGGCTTGGAATACTGCTTCTCCATTTGCACGGAAATCAGCATTTCCCTCAATTTTCGTGCGATGGTATCTTCCGACGCATGGTATTGCGCAATCGGATCGTTATCCTGCTGCGCCTGCAGGATCAGCACGTTTTTGACATACTGCTGGGTAAGGGAGGAACCGCCCTGATGGTCGCCCTTCATGTATTTTTGGACGAACGCACGAAACCCACCCTGTACATCACCGCCGCCGTGAGTGAAGAATCGTCTGTCTTCACGCGAGACCACGGCCTGCTGCATGTATTTGGAAATCTTCTTCAACGGCACGACTTCACGATTCTGATCCCAGAATTCAGTGATTTTCGTGGTGCCATCGGAAGCGTACATGGTCGACTTCTGCGGCAGGCTGGTCACATCAAAATCAATACCTTCGACCGACAGCGACGGAATAACCGCCTTGGCGACGCTGTTCGCGCCGAAAACCGCCGGTAGGAGGAACAAACTGGCGGCCACGCCGCCACCCACACTCAGCGTGATGTAGGCAATCACGAGTGCGAGCACACGTTGAACGGTCAAAGTCTTCTTTTCGGGCATGGTGCCCATTCTAAAGTGGTGGGTCTACTAATCAACCGCTCGTCAGCAGGTGTCACGGGTTTCTCACAAACAACCGTAAAACTTGAAAAACGCTGGAAAATAGTCGAAAATTATCGTCTCGATCGCCGAATAAGCATACCCGGCTGATAGATGATGATGGAACGGCCCTCACGCGCAATCCATCCGCGGTTGGCGAAATCCATCAGCGCCTTGTTCACCGTCTCGCGTGACGAGCCGACCAGCTGCGCCATTTCTTCCTGCGTCAGATTATGCGGCACCTTCAGCCCCGCCTCGACCGGCTCACCGAAACGTGATGCCAGATTCAGCAGCGTTTTTGCCAAACGTCCCGGTACGTCCATGAACACAAGTTCCGAAATGCGCTCGTTGTTGTCACGCATGCGATGCGCGAGCACCTGAAGCATGTCGACGGCCACGCGCGGATGCTCGTCAAGCCATGCGAACAGGGCGTCATGCTCAAGCCACACGACTTTCGTGTCATTGGTCATGGCCACGGCGGACGCGGTGCGCGGCCCACCGTGCGGATCGAACACCGGAATCTCACCCAACACTTCGCCGTACGCATGAATGCTCAACAACTGCACACGTCTGTCGGACGATTGCCGGATCAGTTTGACTCGCCCGCGTTCCAGCAGATACATGCGATGATCGGTGTCGCCTTCGCGGAAAATATAGTCGCCCTTGTTATATTCGGCATGCTGCAGATGCGGCAGCAGTTCCTCCGCCTCTTCGGAAGAAACCTGCTTGAACAACGCGGTGTGCAGCAACGTCGCGCTTTCGCCACTGGGTCCACTATTGGTCTCGTTTGGCGTAGCCATTTGTCGCACCTCCGTTCATAGGCACATCCTCTGGGCACGCCGACAGGCGTGTTGCCAGGCGCGCTGCCGCGGCTTCGAAAGCTTGCTACGATTCCACATGCCCTCACGGAACACCAAGCTTTCGTAACGTTCTCATCGCCCTTGACATCAGGGCGGCTTCGACCATCGGGCTACATTGTAACTCGCCTGGCGGCGTCGAGCAGCCGTTCAACCACGTCTTCACGGCTCATGCCCGTCTGCGAGCGCATTGGATCGACTCGTTTTACCGCTGATTTCACCGCTTTGTCCGACATTTTCTCGCGTGAGGTGTTCAACACCCGCCCCATTTTTTCCGCGTCGATATCGTAGGCGAGGGTCACGTGGTGCAGTATGGCGCCAGGCCCTCCCTCTGCTGGCGTGAAGCGACGTTGCGCGGCTCCGCCGAGTTTGCCGTATTGCGTGGCGATGTCGTTGAGGCCGGCGAATCGTACGTCGAGCCCGAGTTCCTTAAGCGCGCGCACCAGCCAGAAATCGCAGAGCCGGTATGATTCCTCGATGCTTATGCCTTGGGCGAAATCGAGCGGCGCGTATAGCGAGTAGGTAATGGTGTTACCCGGTTCGATGAACATCGCCCCGCCGCCAGTACAACGTCGGACCACGGTGAATCCTTCCTTCTGCGCGACCACCGTGTTGACTTCGTCTTCGAGCGACTGGAATTTGCCGATGACCACTGCCGGAGCGGCCCATTCCCAGATCCGCAGCGTGGGTTCGCGTTTGTCTGCCGCCACTTCGCGCGCCCATGCGATGTCGGTTTCCATTTGTTCGTTTGGATTTCGCGGTTTGTCGTGGATGACGGTCGGTTTCAGGGCCCGCCAGCGTTCCAGATATTCCTCTTGTGTCAGCGCATTATGCATTTCCGGTTGTTTCCCGGAATATTGTTTCGTAGACCGCGCGATATTTCCGTTGTTCGTTGCATCTTCCGCATTGCACGATTCGCTGCCTGTGATTGCGCGGAGGAAAGCGATGGCGATGCCTTCTTCCGTCACACCCACCAATCGCACGTTCGGATAGTTCGCGGTAATCGCTTGCAATCGTCGCGTAATGTCGCGTGCGGACGCGCTTTGCTGGCTTTGCAGCAAGTTTTCCAAATCCTGCAATAGTCGGCGGGAATCCTTGTCATCGCCGTCAAGAAAGAAATCGCCGTCGATCCGGCATTGTTCCACGGATTGGGTGGAACTTGCGCATTCGCGGGAATATGCTGGAACGGCATCAGAAAGCCGGACGGAAACCCCTACGAGTTTTCCGCCCGGCTGCTTGTACAGGCCTCTGCTCATCAATCTTGGAGCTCTTGGCCGCGCCCATCGCGGTGCCAGTTAGACCCGTAACTGGAGCACAGGATGAGGACGGATTCGATCAGAGCCCAGATTCCGGAAATGATCGGTCCGATAAGGATGATCCATCCGATCAGGGTCAGCAACAGCTGAGCCACGGCCTTGCCGGTGTATCCCAGATAGAAGTTATGCACGCCGAGGCCACCGAGGAACAGGCCGAGCAAGCCGGCGACGATCTTCGACTTCTGCGCGTAACCGTAGCCGGGCTGCTGTTGGGCCGCCTGATAGTAGGTCTGCTGCGCGTAGATTGGTGGCTGATTGTATGAGGGCTGCTCGTATCGGGGCTGCGCCTGCTGCTGATAATAGGGGGGCTGCGCCGATTGTGTGTAATCCGGCTGTGCAGGTTGCGCAGGCTGCTGCGATGCATACGGGTTGGGATTGTACGGTTGCGCTGCAGGCTGATTGCGCCCATCCTGGAATTGTCCGAAATCAGCTTGGGCCGAATTATTCGAAGCGTAATAGTTGTCTTGGTCGGAATCGTTGTAGCCGGCATTGTTGTCACTCATGGTTCCAACAATATCCCATAATTTGCCTTATTTCCTTCATCCACCCTGAAAGCAATCCCTGAAATCCCCCTGAATATGCGTGAAGCCCGTCGAATCGAGCGTGAAACTCGATTCGACGGGCGTCTCAACAGGCAAACAGATCCGGCAAAATCATATAATCCGGATCATGACCGTCACATGCGGGCCAGAATGTCCTTGCCGACCTGGTCGGTGGAGCGCACGGTGGAGCCGAGCTCCTCGATGTCCGCTTCGACGGCGGTATGGATCTTCTTGGCCGCATCATCAAAGCCGAGATGCTCGAGCAGCATGGCGGCGGAGAGGATGGCGGCGGTCGGGTTGGCCTTGTTCTGGCCGGCGATGTCCGGAGCGGACCCGTGGATCGGCTCGAACATGGACGGGTATTCGTCGGAAGCGTTGATGCATCCGGAAGCGGAATAGCCAACGCCACCGACCACGGCACCGGCCTCATCGGTGATGATGTCGCCGAACAGGTTGTCGGTGAGGATCACATCGAAACGAGACGGATTGGACACCATGAAGATGGTGGTCGCGTCGATGTGCAGATAGTCGTGGGAGACTTCCGGATATTCCTCGGCAACCTTGTCTACGATGCGCTGCCACATGTCGCCCGCATTGACGAGCACGTTCTTCTTGTGCACGAGGGTCACATGCTTCCTGCGCTTCATGGCCAGCTGGAAGGCGTAACGTACCACGCGCTCCACACCGTAGGCGGTGTTGATGGAGACTTCGGTGGCCACCTCGTTCGGAGTACCGCGACGCCCCGCTCCGCCGGCACCGCAGTACAGGCCTTCGGTGCCTTCACGCACGACCACGAAGTCGATGTCACCCGGGTTGGCAAGCGGCGAGGTAACGCCCTTGTACAGCTTGGACGGACGCAGGTTCACGTACTGGTCCAGGTCGAAGCGGAGCTTGAGCAGCAGGCCACGCTCCAAAATGCCGGCCTTGATACGCGGATCGCCGACGGCACCCAGCAGAATCGCATCGGTCTTCTTGATGCGCTCCTCTTCCTCTTCCGGAAGAATTGCACCGTCACGCAGATAACGCTCAGCACCAAGATCGAAATTCTCGTAATCGAATTCGGCGACGCCCTCGGCTGCCTTCTCCAGAGCCTTCTGAGCCCACGGAGTCACTTCCTTGCCAATGCCATCGCCCGGAATGACGGCGATGGTGTACTTCTTTGCAGAATCACTCATAGCACGCGACTCTAGTCAACGAATCAGCACGTGGACGCGTAACGCTCAACTAATGGACACTCCATGCCGCTTTCCTGTACGAAACACACGAAAAGCATGAATCATACGAATCTCACAAATCGCACAACCTAATCAGCTGGTAATACCCATCACGCCAAGGCACCAGGCATTCTCATAGGAGATCTCCTCCCACTGCTTGTACCTTCCGGACGTACCCCCATGACCGGCCTCGACCTCAATCTTCGCCACAGCATCCACACCGGCACGCTGCAGGCGAGCCAACCATTTCATCGGCTCCACATACAGCACACGCGTGTCATTCATCGACGTGGTGATGAAAATCTTCGGGAAAACCGCAACTCGAGCATCATTCGCATCAGCCGGCGCATTCTCATACGGCGTATATTCCTTCATATATCTGTACACGTCCGCATTATGCAACGGATCGCCCCACTCATCCCACTCCGTAACCGTCAACGGCAACGACGGGTCAAGAATCGACGTCAACGCATCCACAAAAGGTACATCCGCCTCAATACCGGCAAAACATTCAGGAGCCATATTCGCCACAGCACCCATCAACAAGCCACCGGCGGAACCACCATCGGCCACCGTGCGAACAGGCGACGCCAAACCGGCACGCTGCAACGCACGCACGGCATCAACGAAATCCTCAAACGAATGCTTCTTATTGAGCAAATGCCCCTGCTCATACCAGGCACGACCCATCTCACCGCCGCCGCGAATGTGCGGCACCGCATAAAGCACACCACGATCAAGCATACTGATACGAGACACCGAGAATCCCGGATCCGAACTGATCTCATACGCGCCATAACCAGTAACGAACATCGCCGAATCACAAGCAGGCACGTCACGACGCCACACCAAGGAAACGGGAATGCGCTCGCCATCGCGGGCGGTAACCCACACTCGGCGCTCCATATATTCGCGCGGCTCAAATCCACCAAGCACGGTGGCACGCTTCAACAGGCGATCCTCACCGGTTGCCGGATCAATATCATGCAACTCACCGGGACGCGTGTAACTGGCGAACGAGTAGCGTATACGGGGCGCATCATATGAAGGATTACCTCCCAGACCGATCGAATACAAGCGCCGGGTCTCCCCCGGCATCGCATCGGCGGTCGCGCCATCCGACGAGGTCATCGCCTTACGGGAAATCCCATGCACGGCCGACCCTTCGCCTTGCGCAGCGGCCAACTGGTCAAGCGCGCCCCACACTTCGGCACGCTCCACGTTGATCTCGTCCACCGACTCGTCAACATCCCAATCGCCTTCCAACGCGTGCGGAACCAACTCGGTGAACCGCCACGGTCGCCCTGCAAGAAAATCCTCCGCGGCCGCATCCTTCGTCATCACAGCGATATGCGCCATGCTTTCCGCACGGTACTGCAACGCCACATAATGCCGGTGAATCGAAATTCCCTCGATGCCAAGACCGTGCGCACCCTGCAAAATGGCGGGATTGCAAGGATTCGAATACGGCGTGCCAATCGGCATCGAAGAAGCGCCCGGTTCGACATCGTCACCATGTTCGCATCCATACGGCGAGCCAACGGCCACACGCACACCCTCGCCCAAACGGTATGGGGGCTCATGCAAACGCATGTCGATCACATCGATTTCAAAATTCGGGTTCAACGCATTATGGTAGACCACAGCGAGCGGAATGTCCTCGCCGTGCTCGCCGGCACCTTCAAAACAGCTGAAGCTCACATCGTATTCCACATCCGGCTCGCGCGGAATGAACGCACGGAATTCACCTTCCGGATCGTCGGTGGAAAGCAGCAGCACTTCGGTGGTGGTTTTCGAACCGGTGCCGATCACCAGATTGCGTTCGTCGAACGACAGGCCGATGCCCACCCAGAATCGTTCGTCCTGTTCGCGATACACCTCCATATCGTCGGTGATGGGAGTGCCAACGCGGTGACGCATCACCGCATATGGACGCCATGCGTCGTCGAGCAGCACATAGAACACCCATTGCGCGTCCGGCGTGAAACAGGCGCCGCCGATGCCTTCGAACACTTCCGGCAGCTCATCGCCGGTTTCGATGTTGCGAATACGGAAATCGTAACGTTCGTCGCCGCTGGTATCAGTGCCGTACAGCATCCAACGTCCATCTTTGGAAATATCCATGCCGCCGACGCGGAAGAAATCGTGGTCTTGCGCTTCGGCATTCGTATCGAACACCACTTGCTCACCATCCATGGGCACGCCGATCTCAATGGTCGGCGGATCCCAATCGTCTGCGCCTCGAATCGGCACACGGCATTGCACCGCATACTGCTGGCCTTCCTTGGTGCGTGTGAAATACCAGTAGCCGTCCATGCGCGTCGGCACGGACATGTCAGTTTCCTGTACGTGCGATTTGAACTCGTCGAACAATGTGGTACGTAGGTTTTTCAACGCTTCCATGCGCTGTTCGCAATACCGGTTCTGTGCGGCGACGTAATCCTGCACATCCTGCGATTCCTTGTCGCGCAGCCATTCGTACTCGTCGATGAAGGTGTCGCCGTGGAACACGCGCTTCGTTGGCACGCGTTTCGCGATCGGCATCCCGCATTCGTCCAGACGGCCCTGACGGCTCTTGCCGCTTTCCTGCGCGCCCGTTGCGCCCTGTTCACCCCGAAAATCAGTCATGCAGGCGATTATACCGGCATCGCGGTCCCAATCCAGCGCAACGCGCATCCCCCTTGCTGCAAGTTGAAAGAAAACCCGTCAGACGCCCAGCTGCTGTTTCAGGAACGGCAGCATGGTTCTCATCAGATTCGATCCGGTCGTTCCCGTGAATACAGGAACGTCGGTGACTGGAATCGGCTGCGTGGCCGCACTCCCCGCAACGGTGCCGAGATTACCGGCGGCCTCGCGTGGAGACAGCTGCCGGATGCCGATCGCAAGCACACGACCCGGATACCGACGTGCGATCGTGGCGTACGTGGTCGGATCCTTCTGCCCATCATCGCCGATCAGAATGAACTTCATATCAGGAAAATCAGCCATCAATTGTTCGGCATACTCGAGTTTGTGCTGCACTCCGGTAGGAATGAACGTTTTCGGACGGGGATCGAGGTCACGCAGCAGCAGCGGTCCTTCCGGGAACCCATGGTCGGCGATGAAATGCCTGATCGAGCTTTCCACGTTCCACGGCGACGTCGACAGGTAAAAGAACGGGGCGTCCGGAAACATGTCCGCAATGCGGTTGAACAGCAGGTTCATGCCCGCAACCGGCATTTTCTTCTTCGGATCGAGCAGCAGCAGATTGTATGCTGCTTTCATCAGGCTTGGCGCCTGCGTGACCATGACGGTGTCGTCCACGTCGGAGATCACACCGACTTTCGTGCCGCTGGGAATGGTGAACAGGTTGGCTTTGACCGGCTTGCGGCTGCGCACCTTGTATGACACGTCGTGCACGCCCGGTTCGAGCGAATGTTCGGCTACAAGATCGAGATAGCCTGCGGAATCGGATGCGGCGAATTCACTGGAAACATTGCGCTGCGCATTCACTTCGTCATACACTTCCGACATCCCCACCTGCACGGTTTCCAAGGGCATGCCGTCGATGGCGATGCGCACTTTCGTATGCGGTGAGGGGATGGTGAGCATGGCACGTATGCCTCGGGTCAGACGGCCCGCCTGTCGTTTGAATGGGCCGTACACGGTTCGGCAGATTAGGCGCGAGTAATGTTCGGTGCCATAGCCGACATACGGTTCCACGCGCGGATACCAGTTGAGATTGCGTACCATGTTTGTCGAGACCGTCACCCATCCGTTGAACGCTCTGGTGATGGTACGGCGGAACAGCTGTGTCAGCGGAGGCTTGACTTCGATGCGCTCATGTTTCGAAGCGGCGTCGAAGATGGTGACCACCTTGCGTGCGGGAATGGGCACGGTCGGCATGTCATCTTCGGATATGGCATCCGGTTCACTCTGGGGCAGCGGCTGTGGTTCGGTCATATCCCCAATCTCAACACCATCCTTGGTGCCCCCGCCGTGAAAATCAGGGATTATTCAGGGAACGGTAACGATTTCATATCTGATTTCGCATGCGGTTCCCTGTTTCTAGATGTTTCGAGACGTTTTGCCAAGCCGTTTATTCCGCCACGATGTTGGCGTATTCTTCGGAGGAAAGCAGTCCCGGTTCGTCATCCTCAAGCTCGATTTTGAAAATCCAGCCTTCGCCATACGGATCGCCGGTGACGATGCCCGGATCGTCGGCCGCTTCGCTGTTCACATAGCGGATTACGCCAGCCACTGGAGTGACCAACGGCGTGACGGCTTTGGAGGATTCCAATTCCGCCACTTCGGCGCCGGCCTGCACTTCGGTGCCGACTTCCGGCAGATCGATGTATACGAGTTCGCCAAGCTGGTCGGCCGCATATTCGGTGATGCCCACCATGGCCGGTTCGGTGGAGGCGTCCACCCACACATGCTCGTCGGAGTATTCGAGATGCTCGGGAACGTCCAGATTCGGCTTGTTTTCGTTTTCTTCACTCATGAAAGCTCATTCTACGTTAATCACGTGCATTTCCCATAGCGCTGGACCGAAACTTGTTACGGCAGATCGTGGCCGAGCCATTCTTCGATCATGTAGCGGGCTATGGTGGCCTTTCCGGGGGATTCCATACGCCCTGCTACCAGCTCGTTCATATACTCGTCTCGGGTCATCCAACGCGCCTGCAGGGTTTCGTCGCCGTCCACGTGCACGTCGGTGGTATTGGCCACGCCTTTGAACGCCATCATGAGCGAGGCTGGGAATGGCCATGGCTGCGATCCCAAATATTTGAGTTCGCCGAGGTCGATGCCGACCTCCTCTTTGGCTTCGCGCCGGCATGCGTGCTCCAGGTTCTCACCCGCCTCCACGAAGCCTGCGGACACGGAATACAGGCCGGTATTGCGCCATGCACTGTTGTGCTGCAGCAGCAGACGATCCTCATGGTCCACGATCGCCGTAATAACGGCCGGTTCCACTCTGGGGAACAGCAGCCGTTTGCCATCCGCTTCGCTGGTGCACCGCTGCGCCCATCCACCCAACGCGGGTTCGGCCGGTGCGCCGCATGTGGGGCAATGGCGTTGACGCGCATGCCATACGCCCAGCGAGATCGCCGTTGTGGCCTGGCCTGCTTCGCGTGCGCTGGCGTGCGGGGCGAAGCCACGCAGGTCAACCCAGTCGAATCGTTCCGCCGCGTTTTTCAACAGCGATTTCGACGATCTCTCTTCCGGCTCGCGCTGTTCGCCGAACGCGTCGTCCGCGCCCATATGCTCGCTGCTCGCAGTCACCGGTTCTACAGCCTTCACACGAGACACGTCAACGGCCACCACATGCTCGTCACGCTTGCCGCCATATGAGCCGAGGAATATTGCGAGTGCCGTCGGATGCGTGTGCAGTTCCGCCGCCACGTAGTCTCCGGGCAGCTGTGCCAAACGCATGTGCACGTTGGCGTAGTCCGCGATGACACCTTGTCCGTGTGGCACCGCCACCATGCCGTCTTTGATGAGAATGACTTTCGTGGCAGGTTCCAGCAGCACCGTATCGAACAGGTCGGGTTCGTCGCGTCTTGAAACCTCATAGTCGATGTCGCCTTGTGCAAGTGGCAGGAACGGCAGTGCCTGGGTCAGCGCCAGTGGCGAGAACACGCTCATCGATTGCTTCTTTCCTTGAATACGATATATGGGAGATATATTTTTCTATATAAATCGTATTTTCTTTATATTTTTGTATATCTGATTGCGCTATTGACGGTAGCTGCGGGAATATCGGCTACTGCACTCTGCGCACCAATGCAAGCAGCGCGTCGGCGACCGCCTGCGGATGCTCATAAGCGCTGAAATGACCGCAATCAAACACCACCGTCATATCCGTGCTCGTAGCCGTCATCGCATCGGCAATCGGTGCCATCACGCTCGGCGGGCTCGACGGATCCTTGTCGCCGCAGATCACCGCGACCGGCGCTGTAATCGTCGATAGCACATCGTTCAGGTCCGGGCGCCCGGCCGCCATGCGTTCACGCCAAGCGATGCCTTCGGCCGGCTGCTCGTTGATCCATGCAGTGAACTGTTCGCGGTAGGCGTCCGACTGTTTGATGGTTGAATCCTCAGACGTGGCGGCGGCGAATCCCATAACCGGTTCGTGTGTGCCCGTCGATTCGCATTCCTCGGCGATCGCGATGCGTTTCGCACGCATCTTCTCGGAATCAGCTGCGGCCTTCGTGTCGCATAATGCCAGCGCGGCGACGGCTTCGGGGTGCAAACGCTGAACGTCGAGAATCAGGTAGCCGCCCATCGAAAGACCCACCCAAATCGCCTTGTCGTATCCGGCAGCGTGCAACAGGTCGACGTAAGCGTCGGCCATACGGTCCAAACCGTTGGGGAAAGCGCCGTCCGTGTCTTTGCCTCCACTGTTCTCGTCGGAAGGAATCGGCCCTTCTCCCGCGCCGGGCATGTCTGGAGCCCAAATCGGGAACTGTTTCATGCCATGTTCCGCAGCGGTCGTTTTCAACGCATCCGCGCATTCGTTCCACATGCGGTGGTCCACGGGGAACCCGTGCACCAGCACCACAGGAATTCCCTCACCCTCGTAATACACATTGTTATGCAATTCGATTGTCATATGCGCTCCTCCGTTGCTCTCCCCTGTTGTTGCATGTATTCGCATGCCTATTTGCCGGTCCACGCGATCGCCTGACGCACAATCGTGCCATATCCGTTGCTCATCTGGTTGACGAAAGTGTCGAGGATCTCACTGTTCGGATTGACCCATTCCACGTCGAGCGTCTCGTCCTGCGGCTTGCAATCGCCTGCAATCGGCACCACATAGCACAATGCGATCGCATGCTGACGGGAATCGAAATAGTCGGACAGTCCGGGCGTCGGGAAAAATTCAGCCACGGTGAACGGCTGTAGGCTCACTGGCAACTGCGGCAGCGCGATATCTCCCAAATCCTTGGCGATATTGCGCGCCACGGCCTCACGCAACGATTCGTGGTAGAGCACGCGGCCGGCGATCAGCGTTCGTTCGATGCTGCCATCGTCAGACACGCGCAGCAGCGATCCGACCTGTGAGACGCGTCCCAGATCGTCGGTGCGCACCGGTACCACGAGCACGTATGGTATCGGCATTTCACCGCGCATACGGTTGATTTCGTCGGAAGCAAGCCATCCTGGAGGGTTTCCTATTCCGCGGATGAAATCCTCCGGCGTGATGTCGTCGAATTCTCCGCGACGGCGGCCTGCATCGAAATCGCCCTCGTCGGGCACTTCATCATTCATCACTGGCATAGTCCCATTATCACGCATCTTGTGTGAATTGGCTGGAAAAGCATGCGCTGGAAGACGATTCCTCTGATAGCGGATCTTGCGCATGCCGGGAATACGTAGGGTTGGGGCACGGTTATATACTCCAAAGCAATCGCATACGAGGGGCACAGCCCGTCACGCGCGTCGATGGCACGAACAGCAAGGAGCAATCATGGCAACGCATGCAGTCACTTCCAAGGATTTCAATCAGATCGTGGAATCCAACGATCTGGTATTCGTGGATTTTTGGGCGACCTGGTGCGGTCCGTGCCGCGCATTCGGTCCGACGTTCGAAAAGGCGAGTGAAGCGAATTCTGACATTTATTTCGCCAAGGTCGATATCGACCAGAATCCGGATCTCGCTTCCGCGGCCAAGGTACAGGCTGTGCCGACGTTGATGGTGATCAAGAACCAGCAGATCGTGTTCCAGCAGGCCGGTGCGTTGCGTGCGTCGGATCTGGACGATCTGATCGCGCAGGCCAAGGCGTTGGACGTCAACGCGGCCGCTGCCGAAGAGGCTGAGGCGCAAGCGGAGTAGGTTGAAAATCACAACGATTTCAAAGGTGTCGTTCGATGGCAAACATCAACGGCACCTTTGTTTTGCACGCCTATTACTTACGCTTGCTCTGCCCGCCTGTTACATATACGCCCGCCCGGTTTCCATGGCGTGAGGTAGACTTGTTCGCTAGATGCGCGCTTTCCGGCGAAGCCCTGTGTGGCAGCGCGCCGCATGCCAAGCATGCGTGAATTCGTCGAGGATCTGAACGCGCGTATAGGAGCAGAATGGCTAACCACAGCAAACACGCCCGATCATCTACCTTCGTCATGCCGAGCAAGTCCTCGCTGGTGAAGATCGCCGCAACGGTTGCGGCGGCGGGCCTGTTGGCGGCATTGTGTCGCGCAATCTTTACACGTCCGCGAAGCAGAATACAACCGAACAGGCCACAGCTTTCTCTGTCACGGATTCCGCGGAGGCGTCCCGTGGTAATGCCCGCGAGCTGCTTAATGGAGACACCTCGTACGTTACCGTGAAGATCAACGGCAAGTCGCGCGTGGTGCCCGGTGCCAATTTCACCGACGTGAAGTCCGTGCTTGACGCGGGTGACATCACGCTCGAACCGGAAGACACGGTCTCCCCCTCGCTCACCACCAAGGTCGATGAGAAAACCGTGATCACCATTCAGCGTGCCGGCGCGAGCGTCGAGGTTTCCGACACTGCCATTGGCTTCAATGTCGTCAAGAAGGAAACCTCAAGCCTGCCGGAAGGCCAGGAGAAGGTCGAGACGGAAGGCGAAGAGGGCGTGATGGAAACCACGAACCTCGTGACCAAGTCCGGCGACACCGTGGTTTCCTCCAACATGATCAGCTCGTATGTGAAGAAGGCTCCGGTCGACAAGGTCATTCTCGTCGGCACCGGCTCCACTTCGTCATCGTCCTCCAACGCTTCCACGTCAATCGGCACCACTGTGCCGGCTGGCGAAATGCAGCAGTGGGCGCACGATTATCTGCTGTCGAACGGCTACACCGAAGCCGATTTCACCGCCACCGTATACATCATCACCCACGAGTCCGGCTGGAGCGTCACCGCAACGAATCCAAGTTCGGGTGCCTATGGCCTGCCCCAGGCATTGCCTGGCAGCAAAATGGTGAGCGAGGGTGCTGATTGGGCCACCAATTATCAGACCCAGCTCAAGTGGTTCTGGGGCTATTGCGCGCAACGTTACGGTTCCATCCAGGGAGCCTATTCGTACTGGCTCGCCAATCACTGCTACTGATCTGCATTGCCATCTGATTTGATTTCAATCAGATGGCAATGTTCGTATTGAAATGTTTACGTTGATTAGTGATTAATATTCAATTTACGTAATTCACCGCATATAGTTTGAGCCCCGTAATATTCGAAGATATTACGGGGCTCAAACTATATTGTGATTCGAGATATCATCAAAATACTATCAGTTTCACAGGGCGTTGTTGGCGCCGATCACCGTAGCTTCCTTGACATCGTCAATCTTCCTGCGCTTGCGGCCGCCATGTCCGGCCTTCGGACCGCGCTTGCCGACGGTGCCGCTACGAACCCCGTTCTTGGCGTCGAAGAGGATCACGCGCTCATCGCTGTGATATTCGCCTTCCAAGGCGAAGTAGGCGATCTTGTCTGCAGGCACTTCCGGGAAAGTGAAGAACTTCTGCGTTGCAACAAGCAGGTCAAGATTGCGAGTGGTCACGGAAGCCGGACGATCAGCGTTCGGATTGTTGAACTGAACCGCGAAATCGTCGTTCTCGTCGCACACCTGGATTGCGAACTTGCCGCGCTCGTAATTCACCAGCAGCTTGACGAATTCCGGACGGCCGAGCACTTCGGAAACACCCTTGGAAAAACGAACAGATTCAAGCATGACCGTCATGGTCAACTTGCCACCCGTTCTTTCGCCAACTTCTTTGAAACCATCAAGAACGGACATGTAAATCCTTTCTTTATTGTAAATAACTACGTGAAATACTGTACCTCATTGCCGGCAATAAAACGAATCGAATCTTAGGGAATATATATGTATTTTCAAGAACACAACATAATACGAAAAACATAATGAGGCCATCTCACGTAACCACTTTTGTAATCAGTTTCTTTTTTAAAATGTTTTCCCAGCAACGATTTTCATTGAAATTCCGCCATTTCTTGGCACTTTTTACACTCCAATTGAAATAGAACATACACTACACGGTTACAGCATCACAAGCGCAATCAAAGAAGATGGAACCCCGTCGCAAAGCAGGATTCCGACATTGCTAACAGCGTGGCGGAATCCTTGAGCAATGTGGTGGAAAAGTCGCTGCACACTTCCAGCAAAGAGTCACCGATGAAGCTTTCCATGGTGCAGCGCACCGCGGAGCCCGTAGCCCCCAGCTTCCCCCGAAGGCGGCAAGAAGAGCCAAAGGAGCCGAAAGAAGAGCAAGCACAAAAGCTGACCTTGAGGCTTCTCAACCAAAAGGGGTTATGGGTGAACCTTGATGATTCGCCCATAACCCCTTTCTCATGCCCGCCCGCATATTGGCTACATATCTGGCCTATATATGGCAGATTTCGTGTCTTGACATGAGACATCTCGCTTATATATATGGCAGATTACTGCCAGAAAAAGCCCAGCAGAGGGCATGTTTTCGCACTCTTTCGCCACTTCGTCTGCCATATATAAGCGAGATACTCACCTAATCAGCTGCGGAGGAGGATTTCTTCTAGGGCGCTGATTACCGAATCAGGCATGCCGGACGTGACGAACAGTTCTTTGCTGAAGCGGGGCGCAGTATCGAAAGTGCGCAGAGCACCGAGCGAGCGCACTCCTTGCTCACGAATCGCCTGCATCGCATGCTCTTTGGAAATGTATGGCATTTGCGCGTGCAAGAGCACGTCGAGTGAGTCCTGTTCGACTGGATTCTCGGCAATCTGCAATCCATTTGCAATCGTAACGTTCAAACATGCAGTAGACGGCACGTCGCGCACAACGACCGACAGACTCAACGTCTGCTGATCGTATGTAATTTCTGTAGTATTGCAAGCTTTACCGTCAATTTCGATACGAACGTTCTGCGTGTCTGTCTGCGCAACTCCACGGAACACAATCTCCCAGCTACGCTGTGCCGGAATGGCTTCAGCACAGCCTTCCACCGGACTGATGGTGAACTGCGTGGCATTGCCCGCATTCTTCCAGTCGAAGCTCATGTGCGTATCGGCAACATGAGTTTGGCCATCGCAAGACTCGGCAGATGCAGAGCCGGAAGCAGCAGAAGCCACAGAACCGTCGTCTTCCTTGAGTGTGAACGAACCGTTCGCACCGGGGAACACCAGCACCTGCAGGGACTCCGGATTGCCCAGATCATTCACCTTATTGCCCTCGCCAAGCTGCTGTAACGGCACAATACCGCCAGCCTTGGAAACACCGGCATACGGTCAATCGCACGCCACACTTCCAAACGACGACCGGACTTCCCTGCCGAAACGTAACGGCGACCGTCAAAGAAGTCATACCATTCGCCTTGTGGCAGCCATACTTCCGTACTACCAAGATGCGCAGAATCGTCATTGTCAGAAACGATTGGCGCAACCAGCAGCTCAGTGCCGAAACGGAATTCGTCCGGCACCTCGTACGCCTGCGGATTATTCGGCTCCGCCCAATACATCGGTTCTACCAATGGCATGCCCTCGAACGCGGCACGATAGTTCATGGTGTACAGGTACGGCAGCATCATATGGCGCAGTCGCAGCGAACTCACCATGGAATCGCGCACTTCCGCAGAGAAATTCCACGGTTCCTTGCCCATGAACTGCGAATTGCTGGAATGCAGGCGATTGATCGGGCTGAACGTGCCAAGCTGATACCAGCGGGCTTCCAAATGCTCGTTGCGGTACCCACACATGTGACCGCCAATATCGTGACTCCACCATCCGTAGCCGATATTCGACGCGGTAGCAGTGAAATACGGCTGGAATTGCAAGGATTCCCACGTAACAATGGTGTCTCCCGAGAAGCCAACTGGGTAGCGGTGCGAACCCGGACCGGCATACCGCGAGAAGGTGAGCGGCCAACGGTTATTGCATTCCGCACAACTCACGTTACGTTTGGATTGCTCGATATGCATTTCATGTTCATCGCGAGCGCCCGGCTCAGTGCACTTTTCGCATTCGCAGTTTTCCCCTGCGTTGCGTTCGGAAGAAGTCGCGCCGCGCCCGGAATCCAGGTAGTGCAAGTGGTTGAGCACCCACAGCGGGTCGAGTCCCGGCTGACGGGTCACGCCGCCCTGCTGCCAGGCGAGCCACCAGAAGTCAACACCTTCAGCTTCCATGCGATGATGCATGTCGAAGTAAGCGCTCACGAAATCCGGATTCGTCAGGTCGAATTCCACCGCCTCTTCGGTTGCAGGATCGATGCCGACGCGCTTGGCCACCGCCGCATAGTCGTCTTCGAACGCGCGCACGCCGTCTCGCGGATGCACGTTCAACGTGGTTTTCAGGCCGCGCTCGTGCAAGTCGCGTAAGAACGCCTCGTGATCGGGGAACAGCTGCTTGTTCCACGAATAGCCGGTCCAACCGGAACCGTATTTCGGATCGACATCGTCCACGCGGTGCCAGTCCATGTCGATCACGGATGTGGTGAATGGAATGCCTTCGCGCTTGAACCGGTCCATGAGCTGCAGGTATTCGTCTTGCGTGTAGCGGTAGTAGCGGCTCCACCAGTTGCCGAGTGCGAAGCGCGGCAGCAGAGGCGTTGGTCCGGTCAGCTTGTAGAAGTCTTGCACAGCTTCGGTGTAGCGGCGGCCGTAGCCGAAGAAGTACAAGTCGGTTTCCTTGTGAGCGCGCGGTTTCACCCAAGCCCCCAGCGGATTCGACTTGCCGTCCACTTCGTGTGCTTCCACGATCACGTTTGCGGCGGAATCGTCGAGCACTGCCCAACCGTCTCGCGAAATCACACCATCGTCCAGAGGAATTTCGCCATTCGCCTCGTCGAGCGTGCGCGCGGTGCCTTTGAGATTATGCTTCGGCTCGTCGCCGTAATGCCACGTATTGAACTGGGTGTCGGCCACGCCCTTGACGACCACGTTTAAGCCTTCTTTGCTGAACGGCTTGCCATCGTACGTCACATATAGTGCGGGGGTGTCAACAATGAGCAGTCCGTCGCGATGTGTCACCGTGAATTGCGGATCGGCGCCAAAATCGCGGTTGACCACCATCTGCGTGAGATTGTCTTCAAATTCGCCGGAATCTGACCATTCGAAACGGATCAGCGATTCCGTTAGAATGCCGATCCTCCAATGCTCCCCCTGCAGGATCGACGCTTCTCGCATATTCGGCCGCGCCTTGCGCACATACCTCACAAACGGCCCATCCGACGCGTTCGCAGCACTGTTCACAGCGTCATTCACCGCGCTCTCTGCATCCGTTCCGATGTCTGACATAATAACTCCTTACGTTTCTGCCATAATAGCGCGCCCTGCAAAAGACCCACGTGCAACTTTTCTTATGCCGTTCGATGTACTTTTCTTCACACGCATGTACGTTTAATCTTCTAAAGCACCGATACGAATCAAACACACCAATGCTCGCACCGTCAACGGCATACGCCAAGCCAATAGCACGGACTCAATCCAAACCACTAACATCAGTAGTTTGGCGGATACTCGCACGCATAGCCGTCGCCATCCGCCTCAAGTTTGGAACGGTATCCCAAATCGTTCCTAGTTATGCCATGCCCCAATACGTCCCAGACAGCTTTGCAATTCTTGTAATATGCGCCGCCAGCACTGCCGCCTGAAGCCGAATTTCCTGAATATGTTGACGATTCCTCAGTGTTCGTTAGGATGGCCTCGTGAGACTTCTTGGCAATATTTTGTGGCTGATTTTGGGCGGGCTGCTGCTCGCCGCCAGTTGGGCGATTATCGGCCTGGTGCTGTGCGTCACCATTATGGGCATTCCGCTAGGCATTCAGGCGTTCAAAATGGCAGGTTTAACGCTGACCCCGTTCGGCAAAACCGTGGTGTATGGCGGCGGTGTGGGATCGGTGCTGGCCAATATCGTGTGGTTTGTGTTGGCCGGTGTGTGGATGGCGATTGGCTATGTGTGCGCCGGGCTGCTCAACTGCGTCACCATCATTGGTATTCCGTTCGGCATTCAATCGTTCAAGATGGCCAAATTAGCGCTATGGCCGTTCGGCTCGCAAATCCGCAGCTTGTAAATCACTTCAGATCACTTCACCCAACATAGACGGCCATCGACTGCCGTCTTGCATATAAGTATCGAGGAGCTGCGGTCCGAACAGGCCGTGACCACTGCACCCTAAGCAACGAAACACGTCTCATTTCGCTTATGGCAGCTCCAGAGCGGCAAGGCTCAAAAACTGAACAGTCGAACATTACCTACCCAAATGATTGCTAATGCCAACCGCCTTGTGGACAGGTTAAAGAATACTTGCGATAGCGGCTTCTCTAACCGTAAGTTATCTAGAAGAAGACATCCGTACCCCGTCAAATATGGTTACTTGCGCAGCTTGCTTGCCGCGAAGATAAACAATGGCAGCGCGGCGAACGCGTAGTTCTCGCACTGGATATACAGGTACACGATCAGGACAAGCCAGCAGATAACAGTCTTGCTCCAAACACCATGCTCGGCAGCTGCCGTATCGAAGACACGCGTCATGGAAACTATGGAAGCGATGACCAGCAGAACCAGGCCGATCAATCCGTATTCGGCGACGACGCTGGTATACGCACACATCGTCCATACGGTGTCTGCATTCATGCCAGTCGCGAATCCCACCGCAGCACTTCCATTCATGCCCAGGCCATTCAACAATCGTTCCGCATGCTTCGCGCCGGCCCATACCGCGTTGATGATGTTGCCGGAGCCATATCCGGTAAGCACCGTCCACGGATGGGCGAGCAGCCCGCATATCGGGTCAAGACTCTGGTAGATTCGCGCGAAGAACGATCCGTCTCCTTCGGCACCGTTTTCCGCAATCGAAGATAGTCGGGAATCGGCAAGCACGCCCATCAGACCAAGCATAACCGCACCCAGCAGCTGCGCAATACCACGCACACGCTGTTTCTTGTCGCACCACGAATTATGCGCAATAATGGCAACCAGCAACGCCACCACCGAATCAAGGACGATCCGGGTGCCGGCCTGCATTAGCACAGCGCCAATCGCATACACAACGATGAGGTTGCGCAACCGCTTGGCATAGATACGGTCGCGCCCACGCATAAGCCACATAAGCGGCAGCAATACGCCGAACAGATGCATGCCGATATAGCTGGGCTCCGCGAACAGGAACTGCGGGCGACCACCGCCCCACACCGAGCTTTCATTGATGTACTGCCGGTACATGAGGTGCGCGAAATAGTCGGTCAGCGGCTTGATATGCAGATGGATGGATAGCCATTGCACCACGCCCACGCCGAAGGAGAACCAGTAAGAAGCGATGAGAATCCGCAATGGCGTACGCCATGGAATGCGTTTGATGCCGAACGCAATGGCGATCGCCCCCAAAGTGGCGAGCACGCCCAATAATCCGGTGATGCTCATGAACGCGGCGTTGAGATGAATGCCGAAGCGCAGCCACCCGGGGATGGACAGGATGATGCAGGCGACCGGCAGCAGGAACATAGGCAGGTACCGGTTGGCTGCGATGCGCAGTTGACGCCAATTGCATAGGCAGTACACGGCGAACAGCGCCGGACTGATTGGCGACCAGAACGGCGCGTACAGGCCGAGCGTAGTGCCGTCCACCGGAAGAAAAGCGATGGCCAGCAGCAACCAAACGACGTTGCGTTCCTGCGTTGTCAGAAATTGCAGGAACGGCCAGTATTGCGGCCGGCCATGATGGTTGCCCGCGTCGATGGTGTCATTGTATACGCATGCCTGGTTCATGTGATTCTCCCTCCCCGTCAACCTTACTCGTTCATCATGATGCGCGGACGGGGCATGCTTTCCCCGCTGAAAGTGCAATGGCCCGAACATTGACAAGGTCACACCGAATGCCCCCATCATTGGCACATTGTGCGATCTCGTCGCGGCTGGCTAACGAAATAATGTTGGCCGACCGGTTACATTGGTTCGGTACAGTGGCGGCATTATCGGCCACTGAATCAAGCGATTCGCGGCAGAACGACGAAAACAACACCTGGGCGAAAAGAGGCAGGCATGACTACGAATCGACCGCTCATTGCGGTGACTCCGCTGATGGATTACGGGCGCGATAGTCTGTGGATGCTGCCCGGATATATGGAGGCGATAATGCGGGCCGGCGGTACGCCCGTCATGTTGCCGCTGACCGATGACACCGACATTCTTGCG
>OGPE01000866.1_pt1 | contig 21497 bp, 20 predicted proteins | sample 1552881 | NCBI WGS metagenome assembly OGPE01 (sample SAMEA2580236, study PRJEB22360) | human gut metagenome | biome: human gut; feature: human-associated habitat; material: faeces | place: Denmark | collected 2008/2010 | reverse complement strand
CTTGCAGGAGCTTTCCAGACAGGACTGAAATATGCAGATCAGGAAGGTTATGACTGTGCGATCCAGTTTGATGCGGACGGGCAGCACAGACCGGAATATATCGAAGATCTTTTAAAAGAAATTGAAAACGGATATGATATTGTGATCGGTTCCCGCTTTGTGACGGAGAAAAAACCATTCTCGATGCGAATGTTAGGAAATCGTATGATCGAAAGAGCAATCAAATTTTCAACCGGGAAGGTACTGACCGATCCTACTTCCGGAATGCGTATGTACAGTAAGAAGATCATTCACGAATTTGCATCCAATATCAACTACGGACCAGAGCCGGATACCATTTCATTCATGATCAAACAGGGAGCTTCCGTTAAGGATGTGCAGGTGAAAATGGATGAAAGAACTGCAGGAGAAAGTTATCTGAATCTGACAAGATCGATCGCCTATATGCTCAGAATGATGCTTTCGATTCTGTTTATCCAGAATTTCAGAAAACGCAGAAAAGCAGACTAAGAAGGGAGTCAATATGTCGATCTATTTAAGAATTATTCTGGTTGTCATATCCATGCTCAGTATGATGAACGTTATGAAGAGAGTGAGAAGATTCAAACTGCAGATAGAAAACTCTATTTTTTGGATCATTTTTTCACTGCTGCTGATACTGGTGGCAATCTTCCCGGATCCGATGTTCTGGCTTGCAGACCTTTTGGGCATCCAGTCTCCGGCAAATATGGTATTTCTCTTTGTTATCTTTATCCTTTTAATTAAGACATTTAATCTGACACTTGAAATTTCACAGCTTCAGTACAAAATACAGGAGCTGGTACAGAAAATAGCATTAGATGAAAATAAAAAGAACAAAGAAGCGGACAAGGAGGAAAAATGAGCAAAGTATCTGTGATTGTTCCGGTTTATAATGCGGAAAATACGATAGAGAAAACGGTTGATTCTCTACAACAACAAGAGTATACATCTATAGAAATTATATTGGTAAATGACGGCTCTACAGATAGCTCAAAAGAAATATGTGAAAATTTACAAAAAAGAATCACAGGATTGGCAGTATACTCTATAAAAAACAGTGGACCATCGGCGGCCAGACAATATGGTTTGGATCGTGCAAAAGGAAAATATGTAGTGTTTTGTGATGCAGATGATACAATGGAAAAAACAATGATAAGTACATTGAGTCGTTTCATGCATGAAATGAAATGCCAACTATCAGTTTGTTCGTTTGACAATGGAGCTACCAATAAAGTAGCATCAGTTGATGGCGATATTGAGGCTTGGAATCAAATAGAAGCCATTCAACACTGTTTAACAGATGGTACAGTTGGCGGCTTTTTGTGGAACAAGATGTTTGATTTAAGAATAATTAGGAAATATAATATTCGCTTTGACGAGCAAGTATATTATTGTGAGGATATGGAGTTCGTTGTTGAGTATCTATTACATTGCAAGAAAATTGTGTATATTAGGAAAGCTTTATACAACTATATTTATCAAGAAGGCAGCTTGTCCGCTGGTGATTTTTCATGGAAAAAGTTAACTAATGTTTTGGCTAGAGCAAAAATATTGAATTTACTAAAGGACACAAACCTACACGCGGTAATTCCATTGGCGCAAAAAGAATTGGTATTACAGTCTGTTTATGCAGGTCGTTCAATTGAAAAAGCTGGTGCTTCGAAGGTGGAGAATGTTACAGAAAAACAGTTTCAAGCAATAACTAGCGCAATAACGCAAAATTGCCGTAAATATGGATGCAGTGTTTTGCTAAATGAAAAGTGTTCAATAAAAGATAAGATAAATATTATAAGGTTTGGTTTTTTGAAAAAATGGAAAAGAAATTAAAAGAAAACGTTGCAATAGTAACGATTATCAGTAATAACTATGGAAATAGATTGCAGAATTATGCATTACAAGAAACTTTAAAGAAACTTGATGCCCATGTTGAAACGATACCGATTAGAATAAAGTACGATATAAAAGGAAAGATAAAACTTTGGATAAAGACTGTTGCGTCTGGTTTTATAAAAAAGTATTCAGATGTTTGTTGGGGAATATTTGATCAAAATATAAAATGGAGTAAGTACACGATAGAGAGTTCTAATATCAGCGAACATTATAATTATTTTATTGCTGGAAGTGATCAAATCTGGAATCCGTTATTTGAGTGCAATTCTGATAGAGAATTTCTTACTTTTACAGCAAACGAAAAAAAATTTGCTTATGCTGCTAGTATTGGCTTAGATGAATTGCCCATTAATGAGATGAATAGGTATCGAAAGTATATTTCATCGTTTAAAAATGTATCGGTTCGAGAGAAAACGGCAGCTGATATTATTGAAAACTTGGGATGCGCTAGACCAAAAGTGGTATTAGACCCTACAATGCTTTTAAATGAAGAAGATTGGAAGAAAATTGTTAATCAAAGTAAGCTGAGGATAAAAGGACGATATGTTGTAGCATATTTTCTTGGGATTCGCACGGCAGAATATGATGCGTATATTACTCAAAAATCAATAGAAATGAAGGCGGATTTGATCGATATTGCGCAGCTTCCCCAAGATCAAAAAAGAAAAATCGGTCCGGCAGAATTTGTTTCACTATTATATTATAGTGAGGCCGTATTCACAGATTCTTTTCACGGCACAGTATTTTCAATACTTTTCCATAAGCCGTTTATTGTGTTTGAGAGACCGTATGAAGATGGTTATGGTAAAATGTCTTCAAGGCTGGATACATTACTTGAGACATTTGAATTAGAAAAACATAGGGTGAGTTGTATGGAGCAACTTTCAAAAATTCAGATGGATTGTGATTCCTCAAAAGTAAATGAGATACTTGAAAAAAGGAAGAAAGATTCAGTGAACTTTTTAAGGGAAGCACTGAATAGACAAGAATAAGAGGTTCAGTTGTGGCAAAGATAGAGAGAACAAAGAATGCAACTAGAAATATTATATTTGGAGTTATACTAAAGGTGTATCAGATACTTGTGCCATTTTTAATGCGCACAGCTATGATTTACCTTATGGGAGTTCAGTACTTGGGACTGAATTCTTTATTTGCTTCTGTTCTGCAGGTTCTTAATCTAGCAGAACTGGGTGTTGGATCAGCAATGATTTATAGTATGTATAAGCCGATTGCGGAAGACAACAATACAGCTATATGCGCATTGATGAAGTTATATAGAACCTATTATAGAATAATTGGATTTATTATTGCTGCAGTGGGGCTGGCTCTTACTCCATTTATTCCTAAACTGATTTCCGGGGATGTCCCACAGGGGATAAACATATATGTGCTCTATCTCCTGAATTTGGGTGCAACCGTACTTTCCTATTGGTTATTTGCTTATAAAAACAGTATTTTGCAGGCACATCAGAGAGTGGATGTTGTAAGCAAAGTGACGCTTGTTACAAGTACGGTTCAATATGCATTGCAGCTACTTGTGTTATGGGCATTTAAAAACTATTATTTGTATGTAGTAGTTTTACTGGCGATCCAGGCTCTAACCAATATAACAACCGCAATTTGCGCGGATAAGTTATATCCACAATTCAAACCAGCCGGTCAGGTTGCAACGGAAGAAAAGAAAGCTATTAATGGAAGAATCAAAGACCTCTTTACTTCAAAGATTGGTAGTATTATATATGATTCTGCGGATACGATCGTGATTTCTTCCTTTTTGGGACTTACTGCATTAGCGGTATATCAGAATTATTTTTATATTCTCAACGCTATTACTAGTTTGATTACAGTTGTTTTCTTTGCCTGTACAGCGGGAATAGGAAATAGCATTGTTGTGGAAACAAAGGAGAAAAACTACAGGGATTTTAATAAGTTCACCTTTATTATCTGCTGGGGGGCTGGATTCTGTTCGGTGTGTCTACTTTGCCTGTATCAGCCTTTTATGGAACTGTGGGTTGGTAAGAATCTGATGCTTTCTTTCTCAGCAGTTATTTGTTTTGTAGTGTATTTCTTTGTAAGGCAGATGAATTCTCTTTTTAATATGTATAAAGACGCATCCGGAATGTGGCATGAAGACCGTTTCCGACCATTGGTTGCGGCATTAACAAATTTGATTCTAAACCTAATCCTTGTTCAGTTTATTGGCATTTATGGCATTTTGATTTCGACTGTTGTTGCTATTATTTGCGTTGGAATGCCATGGCTTTTGCACAATCTATTTACTGTGATTTTTGAAAGAAAGTACCTTCTGGATTATTTGAAAAAACTTTTATACTATTGCATCATCATCCTTATCAGTTGCGTTGTAACTTATGCTATTTGTGCAAAAATCAACTTTGGATTGCTCACGACACTTATCGTTCGAGGTATTGTGTGCGTTTTGATTCCGAATGTTATTTATTTGGCTGCTTATAAAAAGAAAATGGAATTCAAGGATTCTCTTACTTTGATAAACAAAATGACTAAGGGAAAACTAAAGGGTCTTTTTTCTAAATTAGGGATGACAGAATGCTAAAAAGGAAAGGAGTTTGTACGTGGAACCGATGAAAGTATATGCAGGGTACAGTAAGAATCAAGATATGCGTATGAGTAGCTCTTCCGGAGCGGTCTTTTCTTCTTTGGCAGGGTATGTGCTTAAACAGCAGGGCATCGTATATGGCGTAAAAATGTCAGAAGATTGCTATTCAGCAGAGTTTACACGAGTATCAGATAGTTTGGAACTTGCTAAACTTCGAGGCTCAAAATATTTACAGGCTAAAGTTGGAAATACATATAAACAGGTCAAGGAAGATTTATTGGCAGATAAGCTGGTTCTGTTTAGTGGTACAGGATGCCAAGTAAATGGACTCAAAGCTTTTTTGGGAAAAGAATATAGTAATCTGCTATGTGTAGACGTGATTTGTCATGGAGCCCCTTCTCCAGCGTTGTGGAGAAAGTATGCTGAGCATCAGGAACAAAAGCTAGGCGGAAAACTGAGAGGCATTAATTTTCGGTGCAAAGATGACAGTTGGACAGATTTTGGCATGAAAGAAGTTTTGGATGGAATACCACAGGGGAACCAGAAGAAAATCTACGTCTCAAAAGATAAAGATCCGTATATGACAATGTTTTTACGCGACTATTGTCTTAGACCATCATGTTATGAATGTACAGCAAAAAATGTAAAGAAAGCAGACATGACGATTGCCGATTTTTGGGGAATCAATGATGTGGCTCCTGAAATGAATGATGGAAATGGAACGTCTCTTATCTTGATTCGGACAGATGCTGGAAGAAAAATATTTGAGAAAATTGCTACCGATTTCCAGTTGAAAGAAGTTTCATATGAAGATGGCGTGCGGAGTAATCCGGCAGAATACAAGTCATGTGCTAGGCCAATTCAGAGAAATACTTTTTTTGATGATATGCAAAGTATGAAATTTGAAGAGCTCGAAAAGAAGTATGCTGCGCCGATAAAAGTCCCGCTTAAAACCAAAGTAAAAAATATAATTAAATCCATGCTCCGAGTAATCGGGGGGGGGCAGAGAGTATAAACACAATGAAGAATATGGACTACTCTTTGTATTTCGTGTTTGATTGTCAGGAGAAGAAAGATGAAGGAAGCACCAGTATTATATAAAAGAAAAGAAGAATGCTGTGGATGTACTGCCTGTTATGCAATCTGTTCGAAAGAAGCTATCTCTATGGTAGAGGATGAAGAAGGATTTGAGTATCCTCAGATTGATGAAAGTAAGTGTGTGCGTTGCTATCAATGCATTAAGGTATGTCCGATAAAAGCAGCAAAAGCACAATAAGAGGATAGAAAAATAAACACAGCATTACTTATTATGGCGGCCGGAATCGGCAGCCGATTTGGAACAGGAATAAAATAGTTGGAGCCGGTCGATGATGCAAACCATATCATCATGGGCTACTCAATCCATGATGCAATTGAAGCTGGTTTCAATCATGTGGTGTTTATCATTCGTAAGGATATCGAGAAGGAGTTCAAAGAGGTTATCGGTGATCGCATTGCCTCCATTTGCTCTTCTCATAACGTAACAGTGGATTATGCATTCCAGGATATTAATGATATCCCTGGCACTCTGCCGGAAGACCGTACAAAGCCGTGGGAAACTGGTCAAGCTGTGCTTGCAGCAAAGAAAGTTCTTGATACACCGTTCATTGTGATCAATGCAGACGATTACTACGGCAAGGAGGGCTTTAAGGCTGTCCATGAGTATCTGGTGAATGGCGGAAAGTCCTGTATGGCTGGCTTCGTGCTGAAGAATACTCTGTCCGATAATGGTGGCGTGACCCGTGGCATCTGCAAGATGGATGAGAATGGAAACTTGACCGAGGTTGTTGAGACAAAGAATATCGCCAAGACTGCAGATGGAGCAGAGGCAGATGGCGTGGTTGTTGATGTAAATTCTTTGGTATCCATGAATATGTGGGGCTTGACTTCTGATTTCTTGGACGTGCTGGAGAAAGGTTTCAAAGAGTTCTTTGAGAAAGAAGTACCGGGCAATCCGCTGAAAGCAGAGTATCTGATCCCTATCTTCATCGGCGAACTGCTGGAGCAAGGAAAGATGTCAGTGAAAGTTCTGAAAACCAACGATACATGGTATGGTATGACCTACCATGAAGATGTCGCAGCAGTAAAGGACAGCTTTAAGAAGATGCTGGAGAACGGTGTGTACAAGGCTGATCTATTCAGTGATCTGTAATGGAAGCAATAAAGGTATTAACCAAAATCCTCACAAACATCCTGACTGCTTTGTACGAGCCGTTTGGGTTTTCACTCCTGCTGTCATTTCTGGCAATGTTTTTCTACCTATATGCGTATGAGTCTAAACTTATTGAAATGCGTCTTACAACAATGGCAGATGCATTCCGTAACCAGCTTGACGATCCTAAATTTAAGGAAGTTCCTTTTGAAGACCGCTTTGGAATGCTGGTAGATATCGAATACAGCAACCGCAAGAATAACCGCCAGAAGCGTCTTATCAGCAATGCCAGATTCGGTCAGCCGGAAGCAAGTATCATGGATATCAATTATACTTTCAGGCGCAAGCTGAACAAGGATCTTATAAACAGACTTGCCACCTGCGAATATATATCTGAACACCGGAATCTTTTTATTACCGGTGCAACAGGCTGTGGCAAAACATACATGGCATGTGCCTTTGGTATGGAAGCATGTAAGCAGTATTACAATACAAGGTATGTCCGTATGCCGGACTTACTTATGGATCTGGACATTGCCCGCTCGGAGGGCACCTATCGTAAGGTAATGGCCAAGTATGCCAACCCAGTACTTCTCATTCTGGATGAATGGATGCTTCTTAAACCGACTGATACAGAACAGAAAGATATCTTTGAACTACTTCATCGGAGACGCAAGAAATCATCCACCATCTTTTGCTCTCAGTATGAATTCGAGGAATGGTATGATCAGCTTGGTGGTGATGCCAGTCCTCTTGCTGACGCAATCATCGACCGAATAGCTCATGACAGTTATCGCATCAACATCACAAGTATTGATGCTGAGCATGACAGATCTATGGTAAACGTTCCACTGTGACATCTATACAAATATTTGTGCAGATAGTCATACAGTATTGAAAGATATCTTTCTGCACACAGTATTGTCCAGTTCGCCATGTTTTGTCTGGTGATCGGTACATTGTACTGCTGATAAAGTTTTTCAAGCCGTGCAAGCGGAGTGGAATTCACATACTTTCCTGTTATTATACCTGCTTCCAGTGATGGGGATACCAAACTGCCTCTGAGCAGATATGCCGGATGTTTTGCCTTTTCCATATGTTCCGTCTTTTTTCCCGAGTATACAGCAACATGATGTTCCTCAAGTGCTATCTTTGCCGGAGTGAAGCTGTATCTGTGGTATACTTCGTCAGGCAGTTTCTTCCATATCTGTTACGGTTGGATACTGCCAGCTGTTCGAGTACCAGCTGTAACTTCCTGTCTATCTCTGCCAACTGCTCCTGCTGCATAAGAAACAGCTGGATGATCGTCTCTTTATCAAACTTATTCAGTTGTTCCTCGTCATATAGCTTTGCCATAACTATTATACTATATATGCTGAAAATTGGCTAATTCAGGTACTTTATCTGTTCGTCATAATGACTATGAATAAATACGCCTTTATAGTGTCTGTAAGCTGTCTTTTATCTTAGAAATGATTGAAGATGATTTTTCCATTATCTGACTGAAATTAATTAATACAGCTATGTATGACTTGTATTTTGATGATCTTTGACAGCTCTTTAGGATTTAGAAACACAAGATATATTTTTCTCCATTATGCACAAATATTTATCAGCTCATATATTCGAAAGATACTTCTTTAACTGCCTTTCGTGGTTCTATAGTAAGCCCCTCCATCAGCCATCTGAATTGTTTTGGTGTGAGACTTTTAACTTCGCTTGCATTGCGCGGCCACTGAAATGAACCATTTGCAAGTTTCTTGTACAGGAGTAGAAATCCATCACCTTCCCATACAAGTCCTTTGATCCTGTCAGATCTTCTTCCGCAGAATAGGTAAAGCGTACCTGCTGTTGCAGGGTTCTCAATGCTAAGGTATCTGAGGACTCCGGCAAGGCTGTCTATACCATACCTCAGATCTGTTCTGCCACATACTATGTATATTTCAGAAAAACCAACTGCATCATTCAGCATCTACAAAGACCTCCATGATGGAGCGGATCACTGCGGGAGCAGCACCGCCAGCGATCTCTATGTGTATGCTACCACGGTCTATCCTTATCTTTGAACTGCTGCACGAATCAAGGTTATTCTGATAATCAGCGCATTCAAGTTTGACTATCTGCTGCTTCTCGGTTTCAACTGGCAATTCTGGTTGAGAACCAGAGGCCTGCATGCACGCCGCCCGTCTCAGCTGCTTGAACCAGTAGTAATACTGATCCTTTGATATGTTATTTTCAGCAAGCCAGTCCTTTGTTTTCATACCGCTGTTCCTGCATTTCTGAATAATCGCAGTCCAGGTCTCTAACTGCTTTTCCCGAATAGCAAGTCGTGTTGCCATAATTTACCTCCCGAATATTTGGATTTTTCGCTCTTATTTTCCAACTAGTTGAGGTAATTATAAAAAAATTCGGGTAAAATGGATAGGTACCGGCTATGGAGCGTTTACGATTCACCAGGATGAACCTGTTGAATCATATATAAACGATCTGCTTCCATGGTCAGACAAACTCTCGGAATTATGTAAAAGCATAAAGTAGTTAAAAAACAACTCCTTGTGTGTGTAAGGGGATGTTTTTATTAGATACCCACGAGTGGTTTACCATTTACTCGAAGAATGTTGACTTTGCGTATGAATAGGGGTAATATATAAAATATAAATAATCGAATAGAGGGGGGATTTCTTTATGCCTTTTGGGAGGCAGATCTAATTAAAATCCATGAAGAGAAGAACTGAAAAAGTAAAATTAAATTGTTAAAATATTTAGGTGGTATGAGTGCCACGAAATTGTTTAAATTTTAATTGCTATAAAGTATTTAGCTAGTTAAGTGTACACGTGCTAGCTATTTTTAAAGAAAATCACTGTGATATTATTACAATGTCTGGATAGTGGCGCTAGAAAGATTCTTTTTCCGGTAGTGACAACAAAGGATCTCATTACAGTATCATATTCCAGCTGGTTCTTTATTGTGATTTTGCAGATATGGTATTCAAGACCTTGAGAGGTGAATAATAATCTTATGGACAAAAGAATTGGAGGATGGTAATGGACAGTTTATATATTTCTAGAGTGGTTATAAAGAATTATAGAAATTTTAAGGATTTGGATGTTGATTTACAGCATAAGGCTGTAATTGTTGGTGAAAACAATGTAGGTAAAACCAATTTTATCAAAGCATTACAACTGATTTTAGATCCAACGCTCTCAGATGAAGACAGAATGCTTTCAGAAAGTGATTTTAATGATTCCCTAGATAATCCTATGGATAATAATCAGGAGATATTAATACAGATTTATATCAGTAATTACAGAAATAATACTGCAATAATGACAGTGTTATCTGATGCAACTGTTTTGGATGCTAATGGAAATGAAGTCCTTTTATTAAGTTATAAGTTTTTTCCTCATGTTGATGGATTTGGTAAGAAAGAATACCAATATGAAGTTTACATGAGAAACGATTTGTCTAGAAAATTTGGTTCAAGAGAAAGAAAATATCTTAACTTAAAAGTTATTAAAGCGCTAAGAGATGTAGAAGCGGAGTTAAGAAATAGTAAGAAGTCTCCTGTCAAAAAGTTGCTTGAGGAGTACAGAATTAGTACAGATATTCTGGAGAATATTGCCGATGAATATAAGCAATGTGGAGATCGAGTACTGAATTTGGATGAAATTAATGATATGACCATGAATATTAATGAACGATTTTCTGAAATCCTAGGAAATCAAGATTATGACATTTCGTTACAGGCGATGGAGGTAGATCCTACAAAGGTACTTGGATCGCTAAAAATGCTGATGGCAAATCGTTCAGTATCTGATTCAAGCTTGGGACTGGACAATATTCTATATATTTCATTGGTACTTCAGATGTTGAAGGATAAAACAATACCAAGTTTAGTCCGTGGTGTAGAATACAAGGATTTGTTAACAAAAGAAAATAGTGAAATCTTGAAAGAATGCTATGTACCTAATGCAAATGGCAATTATATATTGAAACGCGATCTTGATGAAAAGAATGGTGCGAAATTATATAAATTTATGGCTGACAATGGACATGGAAATAATGCAGTAACTTTATTAGCTATAGAGGAACCGGAGGCACATCTTCATCCCGTTTATCAGAGATTAATATATAAGGATGTTATCAATCGGAATGGATTTCCAATATTACTTACTACACATTCAGCGCATATTATTTCAGTATCACCAATTAAATCGCTAGTACATTTACATCAAAAAGATAGAAATACTGTTGCTCACTCTACAGCAAGTATGTCAATGATTGAAGGTGAATTTTTAGATGTTGAAAGATATCTTGATGTTAAAAGAGGCGAGATTTTTTTAGGTAAAGGAGTATTGCTTGTTGAAGGAATTGCAGAAGAATATATTATTCCTAGAATGGCTGAATTAATAGGAAAGCCGTTAGATGAGAAGGGCATAGTGGTATGTAATATTAATTGTACGAATTTTAAACCATATATGAAGATGTTAAATTCTCTTAGCATTCCTTATGCGGTAATAACAGATGGTGACTTCTATACAATAAATGGATCAGAAGAGGAAGATTCAAATAGAAATTATCATGTCATGGAAAAGGATGTCAACGATGTTAAAATAACAGGGTCTCTTGGAATTGAAAATGCTACAAGGATATTTAAAGAATTGGATATTAATGTGCCGAAAGATAGAGATAAAGTATCTTATTTCTCAGAACAAGGATATTTTATTGGAAAGTATACATTTGAGGTAGACATGATGGATCAAACGACTACAGAAGTTGGTGAAAAGGCATTTACAGATACTTTTAATCAATTAGTAGAAAGTGTGCGAAAACAGCACAACTTTGAAAGAAAACTAAAGGATCAAGATTATGAGTTCTGCTTAAGAAGGATAGAGGATCAGAGTGTTGGTAAAGGAAGATATGCACAGATTTTTTCAGGGAAATGTCTTGCGGACAATTGTCCGAAATATGTAAAAAAAGCCATTGAATACATTTGTTCGAAGGTAGATGAATAAGTATGAGTTATTTAGAAAAATTGAGTAGATTAGAAAAAGATGAATATCAGAAGGACGCTTTTGAAAGTCAAAATAATACGGTTGTATTAGCAGGACCGGGAAGTGGAAAAACAACAGTTCTAACATTAAAGGTCATGCATTTGTTAAACGGCATAATTTCGGAACCTCGTGGGCTGGCTTGTTTGACATATAGTAGAGAAGCTGCAAGAGAATTTACAGAAAGACTAAAGAAATTAGGGTTAGTTAGAGGAAGAAATATATTCCTTGGAACAGTACATTCTTTTTGTCTTACAGAGATACTTGGTAAGTTCAGTGATGTGTATTCATTAAATATTCCGATTCCGATAAAGATTATTCCTGAAAAAGAAAAAGCTAATCTCTTTGAGAAAGCAAAGAATAATGCACAGTGTAAAGATAAATATTTTAAAATTGCAAGAATGAATTGTGCAAGAATGCTGAGTATTGCCGGCGTAAGTAATATAAGAATTGATAGCGATAAAGAAGCAGAATTAATAGCTAATGAGTATGAGAAACTATTATTTCAGGCTGGATATATTGATTACGAAACCATTATTATCGAGTCCACAAAATTATTACAAGAAAACACCTATGTAAGAGAATGTATTTCGGCGAAATATCCCTGGCTTTTAATTGATGAATATCAGGATCTAGGTAGACCGCTTCATGAAATGGTTCTTACATTAATAGACAATACAAATATAAAGTTTTTTGCAGTAGGAGATCCAGATCAATCAATTTATGGGTTTCAGGGGGCAGTACCTGACTATTTATGTGAATTGGCTGAAAGACCAGATGTGCAAAAAATAGTATTACGAAATAATTATAGAAGTAATCAGGATATTATTGATGGATCTGAACTTGTTCTGGATCAACAGCGTGGATATATTGCAAAAACAAGAAAAAGCGAAAATGCAGTATACGAGTTTATAGAAGTGAATGAGGGCTTGGAGGAGCAAATTCAATATTTTCTAAAAAAAATTGTTCCGAGGCTTGTTGAGGCTCAAATACCATATGATGAGATAGCTGTTCTTGTAGGAAATAATGTGGAATGTAATAACATAGCTATGGGTTGTCAGAAAGAAAATATTCCATATTATATTGTAAAGCATGACTTTAATAGAAGTGATTTTATTAAATGGGTTGAAAGTTGTGCTTCATGGATTGAAGGTAATGAGGATGTTCTTTTTAGTGAAATAGGCGATTTTTGGATTTCGTTGATATCAGGTAATAGATCGCAATATATGACAACTGATGAAAATCTAATTATTAGAGAGCGGCTATATAAGGTGTTAATGCAGAGTAAGATCTACGAAAAATCTTTAATTGAATGGTTTGTTTTTTTAAGAGATGAGCTCCGCTTTGATTATTATCTTGATCATAATGTATTTTTTCAGAATGAAAAGGAAAATATAGATAATCTGATGAAAGAAATGTCCAGTACAGAATATTCTGAATACGGCATAGATAAGTTTTGTAAAATAGGTAAACCAGAGAACCAAATAATAATATCAACAAGACACAGTTCAAAAGGATTGGAATTTGAAGCTGTAATCATGATGGGAATGGAAGAAGATCATTTTCCAAATTATTATGCGAAAAATAATGACAGATTGTTAGAAGAGACAAATAGATTGTGTTTTGTATGTGTAAGCCGTGCAAAACGAATATGTATTTTAATGCGTTCAAATTATTACACTATAAAAAAGAAAGATGGTGAATTATGGAAGAAAAGATATTATCCTTCAAGGTATTGGACGCAGTTGTATACAAAGTATAGGAAAGAAACTTAAGAGCAGATTAATATAGGAAAATTTATTTAGAAAATGGAGTAGCGTATTTACTCCATATGGTTATGAATTGATAAGTGAAGAATTGCAGATTACAGAGGACGAGGCAGAGAGTATTCATTTATTTCTATTATGTGCCTGAGAGTGAGAAGTATAAGAAAAATTACATTAGAAGGAGCTATTGGTTAAAATTTGGATGTTGATAAGTCAAGTAACCTTGCTAAATCATAATGGTAGAAAGTAAGTTTACTACTGACCGATATGTGGGATATAAATGGTTGGATTGAACGTATAGTCCTTCGCCGGGAGGCGAGGGACTTTTCATATAGTACATAATAAAACATGGTTTTATACATTTAAGTAATAAGTGAAGTGTGTGAGTTAGCGTATATATTATGTCGTACTTTTTCGAAGAAAAAAAGTGGATATAAGTGCATGTTTATTTCATAATTAATTATAAAATATTTTGGAGGTTGAGTTGAATGGAAGAGAACGAAAAAATAAAATTATTAGACCCATATATGAAAAATAATATGTATCTTTTGAAAGCATTAACACATAGAATTCTTTCTAAAATGAATGAGAAGCTATATGGTTTGGATTACGATGATTTTTATTCTATTGCTAATATGACCAGTTGGCAGGCGTGTATAAAATATAATGAAGAGAGAAATTGTAATTTTAATACATATTTAACTAGTTGTTTAACCTTTAAATTCAAGTCTGAAATAAGAGATAGACATCGCGCTAAAAGAATAATTAATTATATAGCTTATTCGTTAGAAAATATAGAAGAGGAAATTAATAGTGATATCTGGTTAGCAGAGACACAAGTTGATGTGGAATGCAAAGTAATTGAACTACAAGACCATATTAATTTATATAATAATATTAGGCAATATATACCAGATATAACAAAACTACAGATTCAAATATTAGAATATTTAATTGAAGGATATCATGCAAAAGAGATTCAATCCTTATTATATATATCACAGTATGAATATTCTAAAAATATAAAAAGCATAAAATATTATAAAACATTATATAGCTTTTGTTAATAAAGATGAAAACAGAGTGCATTAATAATAAATTTGAAAACAGAAAGTTTATCTGAAAACATGTTGAATTTTTTGACGCATTTTATGAGATGCGTATGTTTTTAATCGCTTTGCATTGATAATATAAAAATTGTTGCATTTAGGTTGCTTAGATGATATCTAACGAATGATGAAGCAATGAATTGAAAATTATAGAAATATATAGGTATATGGGAGAATTCAAATGAAACATATTTTAATTAATAATGCACTTGAAGCTTGGGCAATGGCTATCAAATATTGTAATTATATTTTGGACGGGAAGGCTACATTGCAGTATAGAAAACAATTTGTATCATCTTTACATAATGCAGTGGAGTTATTTATGAAACAATTAATGTTAGATAATAACGATCATAGAGTGTGTAGTGTTAAAAAAGGATGCGATGCAGAAGGACATCCTGCAGTAGATTTTTACAATTCTCATAACCTAAATGATTTTTTTGAGAATATAGATGATCAGGTAATGAAAAAGTTTTATTCTATCGAATATAATGAGATATGTAATTTATCGAAAGAACTTTTTAAGGAATACTATGGTGATTACACTGATGATAAAAAAATTGTAGATGAAGCGCTTTCTTTGCTGGGAAGGTTGAGAAATGGAGAAACACATTTCTTTATAGAGAAATCGAATTTTTTGTTAGATAAGGAATTTTACAAATTATATAATTTTATAATGGTTTTTCATAGAATATTAGATTATTATTCGTTGTTGCCTTACTGGGGAGAAGAGTTTGGTGAATTTACAAGATTTAAGCTTAAAACAGAAGAATTAACACATTTTTCTTATAAGAATGCAGTCAAACGGTCGAGCTTTTATCAATATCTTAAATGCATAATATATGAAAATGTATACTCTGCTAATGGAAATACTGCATATGACTATACCGAAGAATTATATTTTTATCTTAGAGAATATGATATAGATTTTAATGAATTGTGGACATGTATTGAAATGGCAGTTCAATATGATTTATTAACTTGTGAAGATTATATTGAAGAATATGATGATCCGGAGTGTGGTAAAGGATATAATGCTTACAGGCAATTTTATTTAAAATAGACATTGACAGATATAAAAAAGTAAAGAAAGGTTGTTTGTATGAAATCTTTATATATTATTGGCAATGGGTTTGACAGAGCACATAATTTAGATACGTCATATTGGAGTTTTAGGGAATATCTGGATGATAAATATCCAGATTTTCTTGTTGCATTTGAACATTTGTATAATATTGGACGTATTGATTTTTCAGATCCCAGAATTAGGAAAGGTACATATGAGCGTTGGGAAAAAGCTATTCAAGATACATTATGGGGGGAATTTGAAGATAAAATGGGGCATCCTAATATTGATGAGATGTTAGACTCCTCAGAATGTATACTGCAAAATATGCATCTGGATGGCGGTTTAACAGGTATTGAAGATACCATGGATGAGTATTGGAGGGAAGAATATGGCTTCGTAAGAAAGTTTCAACAGTATGTAAAAGAATGGATTGAAACCATTGATACAAGTCATATAGTACCCAAAAAGAAAACATTAATTGATAGTACGGATTATTTTATTAATTTCAATTATACGGATTTGCTTGAAAATATTTACGCTATAGAAGACGTGTTACATATTAATGGAGGTGTAAGCAACATAACAGATATTCCACCTGTAATGGGACATTGTAATTTAAAAGAGATACAAGAACACAGACAGCAATTAAAGGAGTGCGAAGAGCAATTTGACGAAGGGGGAACAAGTATTCACCGCGCAGTTGTAGAGTATCTGGAATCCATATATAAGGATACAGATTTTTACATAAGAGAGCATCAGAGATTTTTGGAAAGCTTGAAAGATGTTGATTCCGTGATAATAATAGGATGGTCTGGTGGAGAAGTGGATTTACCCTATCTTAGAAAGATTCGTGATAGTGTAAATGAAAATGCAAAGTGGAATGTATATTATTATAGTAAAAGGGATTACAAAGAATTGAGTAAAGTAATATATGAAGAGCTAATCAAGAAAAATTACAAGGTGAATTTAATTTCATCAGATGAATTTTGGGATTGAGAGAAGGATGAAATGAAAATGGGAAACAAAGTGAGAAAAAATATTGAATTTATAAAAACGCATTGGATTATATTTCTTTTTGTAAGTATTATACTTTTTATTATTATTCCATTGGTTGTTAGTTTTTTTGCACCTGCAATACGTTCTGAAATTACGGCAGATGGTATATTAAATTATGTGATATCCTGTATTTCATCTGTTGCTACTATATTATTTAGCATTAGTGGCATTGTGGCAGACTGAAAGGGCCAATAAAATTACAAACAGAGCAAATGATATATCAGAGAGTATGATATTTATAGAGCAAGAACGTTATAAAAAGGAAAATTGTCCATTTGTGTTAATTACAAATTGGTCGATGTGTAAAAAAAGAAGAGAGGATATGGTTATCAATCCCAAGACAATAAATATATGTATTGTTGAAACGGAATCGGATGACATAATCTGTTTAGACTTAGAGTTCACAAATACATCAAACTATGAACTCTCAGTTGCTTTTATGGATTGTTACGGAAAGGATGATCCAAATCATAGTTGGAAAAACTGTGTAGTGAATCGGCAGCAGCTCCAATTATATATACATCCAAATGATAAGAAAATAATAGGATTTTATACAACCAAGGAAGAATGGGATTCTATATTTTCAAACACATGGATTATGGAATTAAGATTAGAAAACAGATTTGGTATTAGTTATAAGGAATGTTTTGAGTTAGTATTTTTGACATTTGAGGAACACTATATAGGAAAAGATGACCAGTGTTATTGTTTTATTAATCCACAGAAATATGAATTAAAGAAATATTTAGGGGAAGATAATTGGGAAACAGTGGACCTTGGCGTGTACTAAGTGTTAGATCTGTGAACAAATAAAAGAATTTTTAGAAACAATGGAGAAAATAATAGGTATTTTGTTTTAAATTACATTGTATATCGTGAAAAATATGGTATATTGCAGTTAATAAATAAAGGTTATATTCTTACATAAAAGATGGATATGGAAAGATGATATTTTATTAAAAATGCTGAAAGGGCTGATACTATGGCAGAAATTTCAAAACCAGTGAATGGTGCATTTGTTTTAAGTGAACAAAAGGCTTTGGAGTTCTTTGAGAATAAAGTGAAAACTAGTTCAGAAGCTATTCGAAGATTAGAGAATAGAAATGCTGATAGCAGGTCGATGACAGAAATAACCGCTGCATTGGGCGGGCAAAGATGATCTTTACAAATGATTGGGAGAGTAGGATACATTATTATGAAAGATAAAAGAAAACCACAGATAAGAAAAAATGTATATTTATTTGAATTGGATTCTGTTCGAAAAACAGATGAGGAGATTGAGGTTGCACAGAATGCGTTATTAGACGAGATTGTTTTAAACGGAAATGTAGTCGTTATGACATACAACCAGTTGGTTGATTCGCGCGGCTTTTTCAGTCTGCTTTGTAATGAGAAATATGAAGAGAAACTGATCCGGTTATTTGAAATGGGTGCGATCCGTATTTCACGGTTCGGAGATGTTCGTACCGTTTCCCAGTATTTGTTGAATTCGGTTGAGGCAGATAAGGAATTTATATATTCGGCAATTCCGATTAAATACAGCCAGAAACGTTTGCTTGCCTTGATGAAACGTTGTTTGACATACTCTGATCTTTCAGAATTGAATGAATATACAAAAGATAATTTGGATGACCAGGAAAAAGATAAGCTGGAAGATTTATTTGTGGAAGTAATAAATGGGGAGGAACAGCATGTTGATTATCTGTCCGAGAAGGATCGTGATTATCAATTAGGAAAATATCAGGAAATTTTAAAGAATCTGAGAGGTTTACTGTCAACGGTATTGCGAATCAGTATGCTGCCTGATATTTATCTGGATCCCAGAAATGAATCGGAATATAAAGAGTTGAAATTTGTAAATTTCATGGCTGCTGTTTTAGCTTTTTATGACCTTCCGGATGATAAAATGATAAATGTAGATGCGGAAGCCTTTCGGCGTTCACTTGGAATATTGGGAGAATTGGAAGCCTGGAAAAATAAAAATAATAATCGTTCAGTATATATTCGTGAAATAAAAAAAGCATGGCAGACTGCGCCTGAAAGAATTGCAGATGAACTTTCATATCAATATGCAGAGGTTATAGTTGATCTTTGTTATAATTATGCATGTGAGAATAGTATTTGCAATATTTCCAAGCATTATAATGTGGATGAACTTTGGCGGGAATCAGGGGACAAGTCAAGCTTTCGTGTGGATTTCTTTGGCAGATTTGCGAAAACTTGGAGAAATGGAGCAGGAGCGAAAGATCGTTTCTTAACGGATGAGACAAATAAGTTTGAGCCGTTTGCTGACAAGGATGATCAATTATATAAGCAGTTAGACCGTGTAGTCCGTCTTGTAGAATATATCGATTATTCACAGGCTGGGCGTGCAGATGAAACGAATGACCAGGTTGTTTATCGTTATGAATATAAGGATGAGGAACAACGCAGGCAGAATAAGAGAAATATAATAGGGAAAATTGCACATGGGTTTGGAATGGCTGCGCTTTGCATTATTGTGGCATGTGGCATTGAGCTGGTATTTAATAAATTACAAAGTATGATGGAAGGGATTATTTCCTTTAATACAGCACTGCTCAGTGTGATTGAGACAATTGTCTGGTTGTTTGTAACAGAGATGCTTTCAACGATAATTTCTTTGAAATTTCCAAGGCTCTTACCATTATCAGATGCTTTGGCAAAGATCAGAGAGTCAGTTGTAGATGGATGGCGGATCTGCCGGCGTAAATTTACAGCCTATTCTTGTTCGAACAAGGTGCAGACGGAACAGACAGAACCATATAATATAGGAAAAACGATTCCCTATATTTGTCCGGCAGAATTGAAGAAATATCGGGCATTATGCAAATCAGAACCAGAACCTAAAAAGTGTTTTGCTGAATCTTCCATTTATCCTATTGCGAATGTGGAAGATAGTGATCTGACCGCACAATTGATTCGGCAGGAAGAATTATTTCACCGGAAGTATGGATTGGTATATCAGAGCAAATACAATACTATGATCGTAGATCCAATTGAGGGTGAAAATGGCATTTTCCCATATGAGCGTGTACTACCAACAGGTAAAAATGGTGTTGTGATCATTGCGAGATATAAAGGAACATTTGTGTTGTTAAAGCAGTATCGGCATGCGATTCGGCGTATGCAATATGCTTTCCCAAGGGGATTTGCAGAGGAGGATGACAAGACTCCTGCTGACAATGCGATTCGTGAGTTACAGGAGGAAATCCATGCTGTCATCACGAAATCACCGGTATTTCTTGGACGGATTGTTGCTGACAGCGGATTGACTGGTGGATGTGCATATGTGTACAGTGTCGATATAGATTCATTGGAATTGGTCGAGGATCATGAAGGCATAGTAGCCATTGAACAGCTCAGTGACCGTGAGTTGACATCCTGGATAAATGAAGGGAAGATTGATGATGGTTTCACGCTTGGAGCTTATGCATTGTATAAATGTGAGGCTTCAGAAACAGAAAACAAACATAGTTGATTTTAAAGTTTTACTGAGAATAACTGAAAGTCATACATAAAATATATACATGATGGGATAGACATATGAGAATCAGAACAATAATAGTGACCGGTGGAGCCGGATTCATAGGCAGTAATTTTATATTTTACATGAAGAGAAAACATCCGGATGTGGTTGTGAATTTTGCTGCGGAGTCACATGTGGATCGTTCTATTGAGTCGCCGGAAACTTTTCTTGATACCAATATAAAAGGAACAGCGGTTTTGATGGATGCGTGTATTAAGTATCAGGTGGGACGGTTTCATCAGATCAGCACGGATGAAGTATACGGAGATTTGCCTCTTGACAGACCAGAGCTGTTATTTACGGAAGAAACGCCATTATGTACCAGTTCGCCATATAGCAGCTCAAAGGCCACTGCGGATTTTCCAACTACGTTAAGGAGGTTGTCTATGGATACACGATTAGTTGCAAGAGAAAAACAATTAGAAAGCTGGGCTTTGATTATCCAAGAATGCAAGAATGGCGGTTTGAAGACCAAGGACTGGCTGGCTCAGAGAGCCCCGGAATAATCACGCTATAATAAAAATGATTGAAAGTGGATTGAATCAAGCGGTTATTATGGATTTGACAGGACAGGGCATAGATGTGTTTAGTGACTGCCAAAATATCGTTGACAATAGAAATGGATTTAGTCGTAATAGATATATAAATCATATGATACGTGGCATTGATACATATGATGATATGTAAACAAATATATAAGTGTTAGACATATATTGTTTAAAAATAGATTGTAATAATAAGATGAATTTATTTTGTCTGCTTTGCGTAGTACATTGATCTCTGAATCTGAAAAAGAAACAAAAGTAAGGTCAGAACAAGATTAGGAAGACTGACTGATGATTTGTAAAATCTCTAAATAATAAATAACGGCTAGAACTATATGATAAATGCCAGCCGGCTCCATTTTGGAGCTGTCTGGCATAAGTTAGTTATATGGGCATGCGTTATAACTATGGTAAGATAATGCTTTTGCATGAATGCTGCTTTATTTATTGAGGGCGGAAAGCTTTGCTTTCAAGGCTGCGATTTCAGCATCCTTTTTGGATAGAGCAGCATCCTTCTCGGATATCACAGAGTCTTTTTCGGACAGGGCAGCATCCTTCTCAGAGAGAGCAGCTACCGCTTTATCCCGTTCCTTCTGTAGTTCATCAATCATATAGTGAACCGTATTCTCATCTAACATTCGAAGTGCTTCTGAAAACATGGTGATTACCTCCTCCG
>OGPE01000855.1_pt1 | contig 21633 bp, 17 predicted proteins | sample 1552881 | NCBI WGS metagenome assembly OGPE01 (sample SAMEA2580236, study PRJEB22360) | human gut metagenome | biome: human gut; feature: human-associated habitat; material: faeces | place: Denmark | collected 2008/2010 | reverse complement strand
CGCCGAATTCCGCCGCGAGCGGGTCGGGGACGTCCCGACGGAGATGTTCCGCCACTTTTTCCACTCGCTCTGCTGCGCGGCACGCTGCAACCTGCAGATTTCGGCGCGCGGCGGGAACGACCACCACAAGGCCGAGGCGATCTTCAAGGCTTTCGCGCGTGCGCTGCGCATGGCCGTGGCACGCACCGGCTTCGGATACGACATACCCAGCAGCAAAGGCATACTATGATAGCGATCACGGATTACGATACGGGCAACCTGCGTTCGGTAGCCAATGCCCTGCGGCGCATCGGCGCCGAATTTACGGTCACGTCCGACGCCGCGGTGCTGCGGCAGGCGGACAGGGTGCTCCTCCCGGGCGTGGGCGAAGCCTCGTCGGCAATGGCCAAACTCCGCGAACGGGGACTGGATGCGCTCATCCCCACCCTGACGCAACCCGTACTGGGCATCTGCATCGGCATGCAGCTGATGTGCCTGGACAGCGAGGAGGGAGACACCCGCTGCCTGGGCATCTTCCCGGCGCACGTCGTGCGGCTGAGAGGCGGGGAAAATCCGCTGAAGATTCCCCACGTAGGCTGGGACACCGTCGGCAGGCTCCGCAGCCCGCTTTTCGACGGCCTCGGCGAAGGCACCTACCTCTACTATGTCCACTCCTACGCGGCACAGGCGTGCGACGCCACGATCGCCCAAACCGACTACGGAGGGATATTCAGCGCCGCCCTGGGGCGCGGCAATTTCTTCGGCACGCAGTTCCACCCCGAAAAGAGCGGTGCGGCGGGCGCGCGGATTTTACTCAATTTTCTAAACCTCTGACACCATGATCGAAATCATACCCGCAACGGACATCATCGGCGGCCAGTGCGTGCGCCTCACGCAGGGCGACTACGCCAGCCGGAAGACCTACTACCGCGACCCACTCGAAGCGGCGCTCCGCTTCGAGGAGGCGGGTATCCGCCGCCTGCACATGGTCGACCTCGACGGCGCGAAGGCCTCGGAGCCGCGCAACCTCGCCGTGCTGGAACGCGTGGCGACGAAAACCACGCTCGAAGTACAGTACGGCGGCGGCATCAAGAGCAAAGAGGCGCTCGAAGCGGTCTTTTCGAGCGGCGCGAAGCGCGCGATCTGCGGCAGCATCGCCGTCACGCAGCCCGATGCGTTCCGCGAGTGGCTGGTCGTCCGGGGGAATCTTGCGCGGAATGGCGCGCCGAATTCGGCGGCGGGAAGCTGATCCTGGGCGCCGACATCCGCGACGGCGCGGTGGCCGTACAGGGATGGGCGGAGCGATCCGAGATGACGGCGCAGGAGCTTATCGCCCGCTTCGCACCGCAGGGGCTCGCGCAGGTCATCTGCACCGACATCGCCCGCGACGGGATGCTGTGCGGCACCTCGGCGGAATTCTACGCTGGGTTGCAGGGACAGTTCCCCGGGGTGGAAATCACCGTGAGCGGCGGCATCGCCTCGATGACCGACATCGAGGCGCTCGACGGCGCGGGGCTGCGCAGCGTAATCGTCGGCAAAGCCCTCTACGAAGGGCGCATCACCCTCAAAGACCTCGCGCGATGCTTGCCAAACGCATAATCCCCTGCCTCGACATCCGCGACGGACAGACCGTCAAGGGCATCAACTTCGTGGGACTGCGCCAGGTCGGCGATCCCGTGGAGCTGGGTGCGAAATACGCCGCCGAAGGGGCCGACGAACTGGTATACCTCGACATCAGCGCCACGGAAGAGGGACGACAGACCTTCACGGAGCTGGTCGCCCGAATCGCCGAACGCATCGACATCCCGTTCACCGTCGGAGGCGGCATCTCGTCGGTCGACGACGCCTCCAGGCTGCTCGACGCCGGAGCCGACAAGATCACCCTCAACAGCGCCGCCGTGGCCAACCCCGCGCTGATCGACGCCATCGCCGCCAGATACGGCTCGCAGTTCGTCGTCGCGGCCATCGACGCGCGGATGACCGACGGCGTATGGCGCGTCACGACCCACGGCGGCAAACGCATGACCGACCGCGAGCTTTTCGCATGGGCGCACGAAGTCTGCCAGCGGGGCGCGGGCGAGCTGCTCTTCACCTCGATGGACCACGACGGCACGCGCGACGGCTACCCGTGCGAGACCTTCGCACGGCTGGCCGAGCTGCCCATCCCCATCATCGCCTCGGGCGGCGCAGGGTCGGTGCGGCACATTGCCGACGTGCTGACGCTCGGCCGTGCCGACGCGGCGCTCGCGGCAAGCATCTTCCACTACAACGAAATCCCGATCCCCGTGCTCAAACGGGAATTGCGCCGGCTGAATATCAACGTAAGACAATAGACACCATGGAAATCACAGCAAAACCCTTCGAGGCGCTCGACGCCGCGAAGCAGGCCGACGGACTGATCCCCGCCATCATACAGGACGCGCGCACCCTGCGGGTGCTGATGCTCGGCTACATGAACCGGGAGGCTTACGAAAAGAGCCTTGCCGAAGGCCGCGTCACCTTTTACAGCCGCACGCGCCGCCGCCTCTGGACAAAAGGCGAAACGAGCGGCAACTACCTCGACATCGTATCGGTCACCGCCGACTGCGACAACGACACGCTCCTCATACGCGCCATCCCCCACGGCCCGACCTGCCACACGGGGGCGGCGAGCTGTTTCGACGGGGCCGCCGCCGGGACGGAAGGTTTCATCCGCTACCTCCAGGGCGTCATCCAAAGGCGCCATGCCGAGATGCCCGAGGGCTCCTACACGAGCAAACTCTTCGACCGCGGCGTGAACAAGATCGCACAGAAAGTGGGTGAAGAGGCCGTGGAAACCGTGATCGAAGCCGTGGCGGGCAACCGTGAGGCGATGGTCTACGAAGCCTCCGACCTGATATACCACCTGCTGGTGCTGCTCGAAGCCACCGGATGCTCGATCGCCGACCTCGAAGCGGAGCTGGCGCGTCGCCACAGCTGAAAAAACGGCACACCGCCCGGGAGCAGAATGAACATGAGCCCCACGGCGCAGCGCATGGAAAAGGCCGGCATGTCTTCCGACATGCCGGCCCGTTTATTCACCATGCCGCCGTCCAACGGACGGCAGCACGCCGTTACTTAAAGACCAATGCACACTGCATGCCCTTCTCGGCCTTGCCCTCGGCGGCCTTGGAGTTGAGTACGGTTTCATGTTTGTTGACACGCATGTTGGGCGAACTGGAGCCTTCGAACGACATGGCGGAGACGCAGCCCAGCTCCTTCATGACCTTGGCCAGGTCGAGCATCGAAACGCCGACGCTGCCCTCGACCTGCTGGCCGCAGAATGCGAAGACCTTACCCTGGGCCGTGACACCGACCGCAGCACGTGCATACGCGGGATTGTTGGCATACCAACCGCTGTTACTACCGTCGTTGCAGATCGTCTGCGCTTCGGTCAGGACATTCCCGTTCCACAAAACCATCGGGATTCCGGAAACGGCCGTCTTTGCATCCCACACGGTACCGTCACTCTGAACCCGAGCCGTGAAACTGCTGCCGTCCCTGAACGGGAATGCATAGAGTTTACCATCGAACTTCTGCGACCAGGCCATCTTGTAAGCACCGTTGTTATCCTGTCCGATCGTAGCGAACGAATTGATGGCATGAGGATCCTGAACGAACTGTCCGTCACGGATGATGGTCTGAACTGCGGTACCGGCAGAAGATACACCGACCAGGTATACGTTCCAGCTGCCGTCCAAACTTTCGAGCTCCTGAATCGTCTTAAGATCGGAGCCGTTGCCGACAACGCCCATCGTCGACTGCGGGCCCATGATGGCGATGTAAGCGATATTATTGTCGACGCCGTTCAGCTTCGTGGTCTTATAGACCTTGATATATTTGGGCAGCGTGCCGAAACTTCCCGTCTCGTCCGTCCAGCCCTGGCTCAACAGGGGGTCGGTATAGCCGGTCTGTTTGACGACATAGGTGTAGTCCGTCCCGCCGTAGGTGACCACCAGCGTCCCGTCGGCGAATTCGAGGTCGAACGTCCGGTCGGCGGGGGACTTCAGGGAAGCGCCCGGCACCAGCTCGATGTCGAATACCATGGCATTGACATTCATGCCCGTCTTATAAGCGATCGTGATGGTGTTGCCGGCGATGACAGCCTCTTCGTCCCCGACCTTCGCCGAAAGGATCGGGTTGGGGATATCCTTGGGCTTGGCCGACATCAGGTAGGTTTCTTCGTGGAGGTAGCCCACGTTCACGACGACGCTGTAAGGAGACGTGAGGTTGACCTCGGCGGTCGCCGTGCCCGGCGTTTTGAGGATCGCACCCCAGGTCATGTCGAACGTAACCTTCACTTTGGAAAGGTCGGTCATGTTCTGGAACTCCCCGAAGGTAATGGTCTTGTCGGCATCCGAAATAACAGCGGAAATCGTCGAGTCGCCGTCGGCAGCCGTCACGGAAACGAAAGGCTGGGAAACTTCCGAGGGCCATTTTTTATCGTCGTCCGAACACGATGCAATAAAAAACGCACCCATGCAGCACAACAGCGCAGTCAACAGGGGGGGGGTAAAAAGTTTTTTCATAATCAGGTATTTTAGATTGAATAATTATGGGTTAGTTCTCCTTCGGGTACTTTAAGAAATTTATTCGGGGAAAATCTCGATACAAGTAATTAATTTTACAATAGGAATGTCAGACCACAAGCATCACACTTATATAATATAACAATCCATTTTAAAAATATAAATGCAACATTATTTCCACACGAATGTAGTAATAATATTTATTATGACAATGTTTTTTGAGCAAAAAAAAGTTAATAAATGAACCCTTCAAAGTAATATTTTTTGGATAACAAAATACAACTAACTGATTTTATGCGACATAAGAATATATAAAGCAACCCGTCAGGACAAGGCAAGGCGGACGGGATCGGCGACCGCGGAGAAATAAAACCGGGCGGATCGGCGGTCGGAAGGGGCGGGAGTGTCGGGAAGGGAAAGGCTGACAGACCGGAAGGGCAGTCGGAGGGCTGTCAGAGGGCTGTCGGGCTGGAGGCTGGAGGGTTCCGTGGAGGAGGGAGCCGGAACGGATGAGGGCTATACGATCATCTGGTTAAGTTTACGGTATTCACGCGGAGTTTGATGGTAAACGGCCCGGAATGTCTTGTAAAAATGGCCCAGGTTGCGGAATCCGCAGTTGCTGCAAATTTGTTTGATCGGCATGTTGGTGATGGCCAGCTGCGTGATGGCATAGCGCATACGGAATTCATTGACCAGTTCGGTGAGCGTCTTGTAGAAATGGATGCGCACGATTCGGTTCACATGGTCGATATTCCGATCGCACAAATCGACAAAGCCCGCCACGCCCCGGGCAAAATGCTCGGGGCTGTTGTATTTCTGAATGGCATTGAAGAGCCACAAGGGGATCTCGGAATTATCCTCGACCTCCTGATTGGCCGTAATAGTCCGGAAAATAAAGAGCAGCAAACTATCCAGCTGCAGCCGGGAGCGCCGGTATTTCATCGCCTCTTCGGCTCGCGAAGAGAGTCTTTTGACGATATCCTGCGAAAGTTTGATATGGAAAGGCAGCAGCGTGGAGCACCAGAAATAGAGGTTGCTGTCCCCGAAATAGCGGCTGCGCAGAAAATCAATCGTTTCGGTCGGGAATGCGATGTTGACCAGGGTGATCCCGCGCCCCGTCGCCGAAAAAGTATGGCAGTCCCGCGGGCGGATCATCACCATGTCGCCGGCCGAAAGCCTGACCTGCCTCCCGTTGACATGATGGTACCCGGTGCCTTTTTCGATCCACAGGATCTCGGCATAATCATGCGTATGCAGCGATAAATCCTGGCTCGACGTAATATTTACCCGGGCAATATGAAAAACTTCATTGGCGCTCAGGAAATAGGATAATTTAAATTGGGAATCCCGCTTCATTGGATGGCATTTTGGGCAAAAATAGCATTTCGAAACGATATTAGCAACCCTGCCCGCCCATTCCCGCACGCCGAAAAACCCCGGTTCACCGCAATTCGGGCGAACCCTGCTATATACTAAGGTAATATAGGCCCCCGCGCAAATCCGGCAGCGAAAAAAATATTCCTCCGCCTTCGGGGTCGCCACGCAGGAAGGCTGGGAATAAACACACTGGCAAGCAGGAACCCTCCGGACGAGAAACAGCGAAATATCGGAATAACGTAAAAAAGCTTCGAAATGCAGGAAACTTTGTCGGTGCTACATGTATTTTCATCCGATATATTTGCAATAGTAAAATAAGTCCCGGAAATGAAAGGAATCATCACGACCATACAACGCATGTCGATCCACGACGGCCCCGGCATCCGCTCGACGCTCTTTCTCAAGGGCTGCGACCTGAGGTGCGCATGGTGCCACAATCCGGAAACATGGAGCAAACACCGTCAGTTGCAGTATATCGCAAGTAAATGCATCCGCTGCGGAACCTGTATTGCGGCCTGCGACCAAAAAGCCCTCCGGGCCGGGGAACGGCTTGTCATCGACCGTGCCGGCTGCAACCGCTGCGGCAAATGCACCGAGGTGTGCCCGACGGGTGCCATGTCCTGGATAGGACGCGAAGTGAGCGCAGACGAGGTAGTCCGCGAATTATCGGCGGACAAAATCTTCTTCCGGACTTCGGGCGGAGGCGTCACGCTGTCGGGCGGGGAGCCGTTGCTGCAAGCCGGTTTTGCACGCGAAGTACTCGGCGGCTGCCTCGCGCAGGGAATCCATACGGCCGTCGAGTCGAACCTTACGGAAAACTGGGATGTCGTCGAAACGTTTCTCCCGCTGGTGAAACTCTGGATGTGCGACCTGAAACTGGCCGACCCGGAACTCCACCGCCGCTGGACGGGACAGGGCAATGGACGGATAATCTCCAATCTGAGGCAACTCGCCGACAAGGGGGTGCCGATAATCGTACGCACCCCGGTCGTCCCCGGCGTTAACGACACGGCGGAAGCCATCGACGCATTGTGCCGCATCATATCCGGTTTGGGCGGGAACGTCGCTTACGAACTGCTGGGCTTCCACCCCCTCGGATTCGGCAAGTTCGATGACCTCGGAATGACGAACCCCATGGCGGGCACCGGGGCCCTCGACGGCAGCATACTGGAGGAATTAAAAAAAATACCCCGGCGTTACGGAATAAAAAGCAAACTGTAAAATACCGATTATATGAAAGATTACAACGAAAGGATCGCCCGGCTGCGGCTGCGCAAGCTGGCGCAAACGCAGGAAAAAATACGTGTCGAAGGCGCCCTCGACGAGGATGATTACGGGCGTATCGTACCGCCCCCGGGGGTGTGGCATATCCTGCCGAACAACCCCGACGGATCGTTTTACGGGTACGACGCATGGGCGGACAACTTTTGCGACCTGATGTCCGTACACCCCGTATATATCGACCCCGACGATGCATTCGCAGGGCGGTGGATGTATTTCATGTCCAAGATGCGACCCAACAAATGGAATCCGGATTATCCGTACGACCATCTGAAAGAGAACATTTCCCGATACGACATCATCTGCGGCATCGGCGACGACGCACACTTCGCCCCCGATTATGAAATGGGAGTACGGCTTGGATGGGGCGGGCTGGTCGAACGCATCGAACATTGGAAAAAGGTCAACACGACCCCGGAGCAACAACATTTCTATGCACTGCACCTGCGGGTGATCCGGGCCGTGCAGGGCTGGATCCAACGCCATGTGGACGAGGCGCGTCGTCTGGCCGCAACATGCGGCGACCCCGAAAAAAAGGCGCTGTTGACCGAACTCGCAGACATGAACGAACGAATCATCTCCGACGCCCCGGCGACCCTGCGCGAAGCCTGCCAATGGATCATCTGGTTCCATCTGGCGTCCCGCACCTACAACCGCGACGGCGCCGGGGGACAGATCGACTCGCTGCTGCGCCCTTTCTACGAACAGGACAAGGCAAACGGGATCCTCGACGATGAAACGGCCGTATATTACCTGGCCTGCCTGCTCATCAACGACCCGATATACTGGCAGCTGGGAGGGCCCGATGCATCGGGCCGCGACCAGACCTCGCACATCTCGTTCCTCGTCCTCGAAGCGGCGGACAAGATCAATACCTCGCTCAACCTCACCGTACGCGTCCACGACGGGCTCGATCCGCAGCTGTTCCGAAAATCGGTGGAATACCTGGTGAAAAACAAAAACGGATGGCCGCGATTTTCCGGGGACAAGGCCCTCGTGGAAAACTTCATGCGGAACGGATACAGCGCAGAACTGGCACGCAGGCGCATCGCCGTGGGCTGCAACTGGATGTCGCTTCCCGGATTGGAATATACGATGAACGACCTTGTGAAGGTCAATATGGCGCGGGTATTCGAAATTGCCTATTACGACACGGTGAAGGATCCCGCCCCGACGACGGAGCGCCTTTGGGAGAAGTTCGCACACCACCTCGCCCTGGCCGTGCATACGGCCGCCGAAGGAATCCGGCATCATCTGAAATACCAGAAATACAACGAACCCGAACTGCTCCTCAACCTGCTGAGCCACGGCCCGATGGAAAAAGGGGTGGATGTATCGGACGGCGGAGCGGAATACTACAACCTTTCGATCGACGGCGCCGGGCTGGCAATCGTCGCCGATTCCTTTTCGGCGCTCGAACAGCATGTCGAACGGCAGAAACACCTGACATGGGAACAGGTTACCGGAGCCCTGCTCGACGATTTTGCCGGTACGGAAGGTGAAAAGATCCGGCTGCAGCTCCGCAACAGCGGACGCTACGGAGCGGAAGGATCGGCCGGGGAACGCTGGGCGCTGCGAATCAAAGACGAGTTCACGGCCCTGGTACGCCGCGAATCCGAACCGGAACTCCGCCGCTGCTTCATCCCCGGATTCTTCTCCTGGGCCAATACGATAGGGTTCGGCCGAAGCGTTGGGGCGACACCCGACGGCCGGCGGGCCGGGACGCCTATTTCGCACGGGGCGAATCCCACGCCGGGGTTCGTTGCCGACGGGGCTTCGCTTTCGCTGGCAACCGTCATCGCACGCATCCAGCCCCGCTACGGCAACACGGCGCCGATGCAATGGGAACTCGACCCCTCGTTCGCGCACGAGGAAAATGCGGAACTGATCGGCTCGATTATCAAAGCCCACTTCGAAATGGGAGGCACGCTCATCAACGTCAACATCATGGATAAGCAAAAGGTGCTCGACGCGCACAAGGATCCGTCGAAATATCCCGACCTGGTCGTCCGCGTCACAGGGTTCACCGCCTATTTCTCGATGCTCTCGCCCCAATTCCGCCAATTGGTCGTAGACCGTATTCTCGTAAGCTGACACGACTCATACCCGAACAAACCTGCTAAAATGAACCTGAACATGAAAATTATCGATTGTTATGCCCCGCGTGAAGCGGGCTACCACCCTTTCCTCATCGGGCCGGTGTGGCAAACGGCCGTTCTCAATTATGCCCCGGCGGAGTCGCTCGAACAGATCGACAAGCTGGACGTACACCACCAGACCGACGAGTTGTTCGTATTGCTCGAAGGGAATGCGGTACTCATCGCCGCGGCGTTGGACGACAGCGGCATCGCAGGGTACGACCTGCAGGACATGCAGCCCGGCATAGCCTACAACATCCGCCGCAACGTATGGCACAAAATAGCCATGAGCGAAGGCAGCCGCGTGCTGATCGTCGAGAATGCCGACACTCACAGGGGCGACTTCGAATTCCGCGGGCTTTCCGCACAGGAACGGGAAGAACTGTGCCGCCGGGTGAGGGATTGCAGAAACGCCTCAAAACATTGATATCATGGAAACGAACGTCTTATCCGGATTGTTACTGATCCTGCTGGCCGGCAGTTGCTCGGGCGTTTTCTCCGTCCCGTTCAAATTCAACCGGGGCTGGGCCTGGGAGAACAACTGGTTCATATGGAGTTTTGCCGCGCTGCTGGTCATGCCGTGGCTCATGGCATGGCTGACCGTACCCCGGTTGGGAACACTCTACGGCGCAGACCCGCACAGCACATCGTTGGTGGCGCTCTTCGGCCTCACCTGGGGTGTCGGAGCGATCCTGTTCGGCAAGGGGATAGATTATCTGGGCATCTCGCTCAGCCTGCCGATCATGCAGGGGCTCATCAACTCCATCGGCACGCTCATGCCGATCGTACTGCGCGATCCGTCGGAACTGGCTACTCCCGCCGGGCTGAGAATACTTGCGGGAGTGGCGGTTATCCTGGCCGGCATCATACTCTTCGCGCTGGCAGGAAGCCGGAAGGAGCAGTCGGAAGGCTCCCGCCAGACGGGTGCGCAGTCCCGCTCCCGGTTTCGCAAAGGATTGGTCATCTGCCTGCTGGCCGGTATATTCGGCCCGATGATAAATTTCGCATTCGTTTACGGGGCCCCGCTGCAACAGCAGGCCGTAGCCCTGGGGGCCGACCCGGTTTATGCGGGCAATGCTGTCTGGAGCGTCGCCCTGACCGCCGGATTCCTGATCAACGCCGCCGAATGCATCCGGCTGTTCCGTCGCAACCGCACGTGGAAGCACTATGCATCGCGTCGCGTACCTGGCATCACGCTGGCCGCCGTCGCCGGAATAGTATGGTACATGAGCATTATGCTCTACGGGATGGGCGGCAACCGGATGGGTGAAGCCGGTGCCTCCGTGGGCTGGGCGGTCATGCAGTCCGTAGCGATCATTGCGGGGAATGCCGCAGGAATCTGCTCGGGCGAATGGCGCGCAACGACGCGGCACGCCCAATGGCCGATGGCAGCCGGACTCTGTTGTTTAGTCCTCGGGGTCGTGATATTATCGCGGGGATTATAGTCTCGAACCTAAAACCTTAAAAATATGGATCTGATGAAAATTTTTGGCAAAACGAAACTCGCCGGTTCCCTTCGGAACCTGGCCTTGGCCTTAAGCTGCGCCGCAGGAGTGTTATTCGCCTGCCCGGCAGCTGCGGAAGAGCCCGCAGACCGGGTTCAGGGCGTGGTGACCCTCGAATCGGGCGAACCCCTGGCGGGTGTCACCGTCATGGTCGAAGGCAGCCATACGGGCGTGACTACCGATGCCGACGGGCGCTTCGAACTCAAAGGCGTAAAAAACGGAACCGTATTGGCCTTCTCATTCATCGGCATGGAGCCGGCAAAGGCCACCGTCACGGGCCCGACGCTGCACATCAGCATGAAAGAGAGCGCAATTGCAGTCGAAGAGGTTGTAGCCATCGGTTACAGCACCGTCCGCAAGGAAGAACTTACGAGTTCCGTCACCCGGGTCGACGCTTCCGATTTCAACGGTGGCGTTACGACCAGCCCCATCAACCTGATCAGCGGCAAAGTCCCCGGCCTGACGATCCGCAATACGGCGGGTACGGATCCCAATGCGGCTCCCGAAATACAGCTCCGCGGCGTAGGGTCGATCCGCGCCGGAAGCACGCCCCTTATCATCATCGACGGGGTTTACAGCACGATGAACGACCTGCAGGCGATCAACGCACAGGATATCGCCTCGTTCAACGTACTGAAAGACGCATCGTCCGCGGCGATCTACGGCACGCGGGGCAGCAACGGCGTCATCATCGTCGAAACGAAAAATGCGGAACAGGGACGCGCACATATCGACTACACGAGTTATTACTACACGGAACGCGCCGCCCGCAAACTCGATATGATGTCGGCAAACCAGTATCTCGACTACCTGACGCGCCACGGGCAATCGGCGGCGAACAACGATTACGGGTTCTCGACCGACTGGACGGACGAGCTGTTACGCAACAACTTCAGCTATTACCAGGGCGTCTCCTTTTCGACGAGCGGCAAAAATTCCTCGCTGCGCGCCTCGGTCGGTTATCGCAATTCCGAAGGAATGGTGCTCCGCACAGGGAACGAACAGCTGATGGGACGCATCAACTTCAGGCAGGATTTCTTCAACCGGGTGCTGAGCATCGAGGGAACGGCGAGCGGCACGGACACCAAAATGCAATATACCGATTACAGCGCATTCATGCAGGCAATGGTATACCACCCCACGGCTCCCGTCTACGGCGCTGACGGCAAATTTTTCGAATACGAGGGCGTGGGGCCCTACAACCCCGTGGCCATGCTCTCGCAGGTGGATAACCGCGGCGAACGGTTCAACTATGCGGGCAACATCACCGCCACGCTCCGTCCGGTAACGGGGCTGAAGGTCGTGGCATCGCTCTCGTCGAACAACGAGAACTACGAAGCGAGCAAATACGTGAGCCGGGAATCGAGATACAGCATCCTGGGCAATTACGACGGCTCGGCCGAGATGAGCAATTACTTTTACAAGACCAATACGCTCGAAGCCTATGCCGATTACAACTGGACGGACAACGTCCACAATTTCGGCGTGATGGCCGGTTACTCGTACAGCCAGACCAAGCGTACATGGTCGAACGCATCGAATGCCGGGTTCCTGACCGACGCACTCGGGCCGAACAACATAGGGAACGGCACATGGCTCGAAGAGGGGCTCGCATCCATGGGACGGGGCGAAGACGAATCCAAGCTCATTGCATTTTTCGGCCGGGTGAACTATTCCTACAAAGGGCGCTACCTTTTCAACGCCAGCATCCGCCGCGAGGGTTCGACCCGCTTCGGCGAAAACAACAAATGGGGCTGGTTCCCCGCCCTGTCGGGCGCCTGGCGCATATCGGAAGAACCTTTCATGGCCGGGGCGAAAGCCGTCAGCAACCTCAAGCTGCGCGCCGGGTTCGGCATCACGGGCAACCAGGACATCCCGCTCTACGCCTCTATTTCCAAATACAACGACCTGGGATACGCCTACATAAACGGAAGCTGGCAGAAGGTCTACGGCCCGACGACCAATCCTAACCCGGATCTGCGCTGGGAGAAGAACACCGAGTACAATGTCGGCGTCGATGCCGGGTTGTGGGACAACCGCCTGACCGCATCGGTCGATTACTATTACCGCAAGACCACCGACCTACTCGACTGGTACGACGCGCAGGTTCCGTCCAGCATCTACAATACGATATTCACGAACGTCGGGACGCTGACCAACCAGGGTGTAGAGGTCGCCCTGGGTTGGGATGCCGTGCGCAGGGAAAACCTGACATGGCATATCGACGGGAACTTCTCGTACAACGCCAACGAACTGGTTTCGCTTTCGAACGACACCTACAAAGCCAACCACATTCCCTACAACACGCTCAGTTCGCCGGCCAACGGGCAAACGACCTACATTTTCGAGGCGGGACATCCGATCGGCACCTTTTACGGACTGAAATACCGGGGCTTCAACACGGCCGGCAAATGGGTTTTCGAAGACTACGACCACAACGGCTCCTATACCGAAGACGACTTCACCTATCTGGGCAGCGGCCTTCCCAAGTGGAATTTCAGCCTTTCGAGCTCGCTGACCTGGAAAAACCTCGATTTCTCGTTCCTGTTCCGCGGTGCAGCCGATTTCATGGTGCTAAACACGAAGCGCATCTATTATGAAAACTCGGTGTCGCTGCCGTTCAACCTGCTCGCATCGGCCATAGATTCGCCGCTGAACGACTCCGCCGTATTCTCGGACTATTACCTGGAAAAAGGCAACTACCTCAAACTGGACAACCTGACGCTGGGCTATACGTTCCGCTTCCCGAAACTCTCATGGCTGGATCACATCCGCATCTATGCCACGGCCACCAACCTCTGGACGATCACCGGCTATACGGGAGTCGATCCCGAAGTCGGTTCGGGGCTTACGCCGGGATTCGACGACTCGGGCTATTATCCACGTGCTACGACCTATCTTTTCGGTTTAAACATCAAATTCTGAGACAACAATGAAAAAACTGATATGTATCCTGTCGCTGTCAGGGGTCATGGGATGTACGGACTTGACGGAAAACATGTACAATGACCTGAACAAAACTAATTTTTACACATCCGCCGCCGAATACGATGCCGCATTCATGAACCAATACACTTTCCTGCGCAGCATGTCCTGCTGGAACGTCTACTACCTCCAGGAACTGACCACCGACGAAGCCTGCCTTCCGCAGAAAGGCCGCGACGGATACGACGGAGGCATCTACCAGCGCCTGCACTGGCATACGTGGACGACACGCGAAGAGATCATCGAAGGGGCATGGCTCGAACTCTACAAAGCCGTCGGATTCTCCAACCAGATTCTCGCGGACATGAAGGCGGCCGACAATAAGATTCTGCCCGCGCCGACACAACGGTTGTTCATCGCCGAAACCCGTGCGCTGCGGGCGTATTTCTACTGGATGCTGTGCGACCTCTTCGGCAACGTCCCCATCGTGGAAAGCGTTTCGGAAGAGAATCCCGCCACGCGCAGCCGCAAGGAGGTTTTCAGCTTCGTCGAACAGGAAATCAATGCCGTAAAGGAGCTGCTGCTCAGCCACTCCGATGCCAACAGCTACGGAAGGTTCACCCGCGAAGCCGCCCTTGCCTTGCTGTCGCGCCTTTACCTCAATGCCGAGGTCTATACGGGCGAGTCGCGTCTGGACGACTGCATTACGGTTTCCCGAGAGTTGCTTCAGTGCAACTTTTCGCTCGACAACACCTGGGACGCGCCCTTCGCCTGGGAAAACGAGAACAGCAAGGAAAATATCTTCGTCATTCCCAACGACGAGGTAATGGCCAACGAAATGAGCGCGCTGTTCTATCGCAATATCCACTGGTCGCAGGGCTCGCAATGGGAGTGGAAGAACCCCAATGGCGGGTGGAACGCAATCTGTACCGAACGCAGCTTCATCGAAAAATACGACATCGTCAACGACCGCCGCTGCAAATACGACCCCCGGAACGGCTATTACGGCCAGTTCATGTGGGGCCCGCAGTTCGACCAGGGCGGGAACCCGATCCTCGGCACGAACGAGTTTGCGGGGCAGCAACTCGACCTGACGTTGGATCTTCCCGACATGGTGAACAACAAGGAGAACGCCGGAGCGCGCAACATCAAGTATAAAGTGAAAATCGGGGCAAAGGGGCTGGCGAACGACTTTGTGATATTCCGGCTCGCGGAAACCTATTTCAACCTTGCCGAAGCGACCCTCCGGCAGTCGGGAACTCCCGACACGGAAGCCCTTGCGGGCATCAACGCACTACGCTCCCGAGCCGGAGTCCCGGCCTATACGGCGCAAACGCTGACACTCGACGAACTGTACGACGAAAAGGGACGCGAGATGTGCTACGAAACGGCACGCAGAACCGACATGATCCGTTTCGGGCGCTTCACCCTGCCCATGTGGGACAAAAACTATACGGACAACCCGAGGGTGACGATTTTCCCGATCCCGTATACTGCCGTCTCGATGAACCCCAACCTCAAGCAGCACCCCGAATATGAAAACATGTAAAACCAGAAACAACCGACCGTTATGAATATCCGACATTATCTTTGCGCATTGCTCTGCCTGCTGTCGGCAGCAGGGTGTTCCGACGAGAAAACCCCGTCGCTCGACTATACCGCAATAGACGAACTCATTGCCGAATGCACCCAGCTCCACGATTCGGCCGAAGAGGGCGAGGGACTCGGCGAATATGTAAAAGGCTCGAAAGATATTTTCCAAAAAAGCATCGACGAAGCCTCCTACGTCCGCAACAATACCGACCGGCAGTCCGCACTGGACAATTATTGCGAAAAGCTGGCTACGGCACGCGACGTATTCGCCGGCAGCAAGGTGTCGCCCGCATGTCCGCTTTTCGACGGCACGGGATACATAGATTGCGGTGCGGCGGCACAGTTCCTCTCGGCCAATATGACCGTCGAGGCATGGGTTTACATCAATGAAAAAACCGGGGGCAGCATCATCGGAGCCGAAGGTTCCGATGCCAACGGCGGATTGGGCGGCCTGCTGATCCGCCTGGCCGAGGGAGTGGATTACGCGATCGACTTCTGCATGGTGAACAATACCTGGTCGAGCTGCCTGTCCGGGGCCGGCTCCGCACCGCACAAACAATGGATACACATCGCAGCGACTTTCGACTCGGAGAACATATGCCTCTACCTGAACGGGGAATTCGCTTCGGCGATCAAAATCGCCCCATACGTCCCCGACTCCGACGGCAAATTCATCATCGGCGACCTGGCGCTTTTCAGCGGCCGGCAATTCCGTGGCAAAATCTACGACGTACGTGTCTGGAACACGACCCGCACCCCGGAACAGATTGCCTCGGCCTACGACCGGCTGCTTACGGGCGACGAGGAGGGGCTGGTCGCAAACTGGCAGCTCGCAGTCAAAAGCGGCGACAATATCGTCGACGTTACGGGCCGCTACCCCGCTACGCTCGTAAACATCAAATGGTCAGACCTCGACAACCTTTAACCAACAGACAACCGACATGAAAAAAGCACTTAATTCCCTGGTTCACATATTGCCGATGCTGGTATTCGCATTTTCGGCAACGGGTTGCAATGCCGTAATGCCCGACCGAATCATCGGCAGCAATCCCGAACAAGAATACGGCGACAACAACTACATGCAATGGGCTCGTGAAACCCTGGCCGCCATCGACCGGGATCTGCGCATCGACGGGACGGATTCCTACTACGAAAACCAGGATCGCACACAGGAGTCCTTTATCTGGGGGAACATTTTTCTGCAATACACCTACGCCGAAGGCGCCGGATTGCGTGCCGACGAATGGAAAGGCGCGCTCATGTCCTGCTACCAGAACCTGGAACGCCACTGGTCGCCCGACTACAAAGGCATTGCAGGCTACTGCACGCTGCCCGTAACGGCGGGCACCCCCGACCGTTACTACGACGAGAACGGCTGGATGGCCATCGGGCTGGCAAGGGCATACGAGCAGACCGGAGACCGGACATACCTCGAAAAAGCCCGGCAGGCACTGAATTTCACCATGTCGGGCGAAGATGACGTGCTCGGCGGAGGCATCTATTTCCAGGAAACCTTCGCCCAATACGAACCCCAGAAAAATACGATTTGTTCGGCCGTGGCTATCCTGGCATCCATGAAACTTTATGAACTGACCAATGAACAAGGGTTCCTCGAAGACGCCCGGCGCATCGAAGAATGGACGCGGGAAAACCTGCTCGACGGCTCGGACGATTTATTCTGGGACGCCAAGATGGTCGATGACGGGGCGGTCAACACCCAGAAATGGTCGTACAACGCGGGATTCATGATCCGCGGGTGGCTGTATCTATACAAAGCCACAGGGGAAGAGAGTTACCTGCGACAGGCCAAAGCGACTTTGGCATCGGCCGAAGCACGCTGGTTCAACCCGGTCAACGGTTCCCTCAACGACCCCGGTTATTTCGCATTCGCGCTGGTGGATGCGTGGTTCGACCTTTACGACCTGGAAAAGGATCCATCCGTGTTGTCCAAGGCATTGCAGGCAATCGGATTTATCCACGAATCGCTGCGCGACGCAAACGGCCGTTACCCCGAATACTGGAATGCGCCGCTCACACAACCCCTCGCTGAATACGACCTGCGTATGCAGAGCTGCGTGGCTTATCTCTATATGCGTGCGGCCGGATATATCCGTAAATAACGACTGCGATGAAAAGAGTCTTCATTCCTTTCGCATCCCTGCTGGCCGTATGCTGCACAAGCACGCCGGAATCACATGTCAATCCGCTGATAGGCACCGAAGTCTGGCAGGGCGGAATAGCCATCGCCGGACACGAAGAGGCTTCGGGATACACGTTCCCCGGCGTAACGGAACCTTTCGGCATGACCGAATGGACGGCCCACACCCTGCCCGACAAAAAACCGGGGACACTCCACCACCGCGTCCCCTATTGGTATGCACACGAATACATCTCGGGATTCCTGGGGACGCATTATCCCAGCGGAGCCGTAATGTTCGACTACGGGGCCCTGGAGCTCATGCCCCTGACCGGCACGCTGAAGGTCCGTCCCGAGGAACGCAGTTCGTCGTTCCGGCACGAGGCCGAACGGGCCCGGCCGTCGCTCTACGAGGTACATCTCGACGACTATGACATACAGGTTCGGATGGCGGCGACGAAAGCGTCGGCGGTCTTCGATTTCGTTTACCCGGCCTGCGACAGCGCCTACGTCGTAGTGGATGCCATGCCCTCGCTCTTTACGGCCGGGGCACCGGCCGAAATCAGCATTTTACCCGAACGGCGGGAGATCTCCGGCAAGAGCGCCATGACTGCACGGGCCTATCGCGAGACGGGATTTTTCGTTGTCCGCTTCGACAAGGAGTTCGAAGACTTCGGGACTTTCAACCAAAACATGGATTACCCCGAAGTCATCGAAAACCGGTATCTCTTCACAGAAAAGGATGGCAAACTCGTAAACGGCCTGCGGGGTGTCTATACCCACCAGTCCGACTGGCTGGGGGCCGTGCGCTCGGAGCGCATCGACCCTGTCGTGGATTTCGACTGGGACTGGTACCGTCCCGCCGACGATATCGACGTAAAGGATTACCAGGTAACATGGACAGGGAAACTCAAAGCGCCCGAAACGGGCAGCTACCTGCTCGGGCTGCAATCCGATGACGGGGCACGGCTCTGGCTCGACGGGGAGTTGGTAATCGACGACTGGGGCCCGCATGGTTACAGCATGACGCCCACACAGAAAAACGTAATGCTGGAAGCCGGTCGAATGTATGATATCCGTGTCGACTACTACCAGCATGAATGGAATTCGCGGGTCAAGCTGAGCTGGATCCGGCCCGGAGATGCAGCGCGGAAATTACTGCTTCCCGGAAATAAACGGTTGGCATGTTCCACCAAATGCGGAGCCTATGTCCGGTTCGAGGCCGCCACCGGAGAAACCGTAAGGGCATGGGTCGGGACATCGTTTATCAGCGAAGAGGACGCCCGTGCCAACCTCGAACGCGAAATCGCCGGAGCCGGGGTGGATAAAATCGCCCGCGCAACGGCTGCAAAATGGAACGAGGCCCTCGCCTGCATCGAATTGCCGGGAGCCACCGAACAACAGAAGCAGGTCTTCTATACGGCGCTTTACCACGCATTCCTGCTGCCGCGCAGCATTTCGGAAAACGGCCGATACAGGAGCCCGTACAACGGACAAGTCTGCGAAGGCGAAAGTTTCACGGATTATTCCACATGGGATACGTTCCGGGCACTTCATCCGCTGCTGGTGCTTCTGAAACCCGACCTGGCGTCGCACATGGTCACCGGACTGCTCAATGGATACGACGAAGGCGGTTGGATGCCCAAATGGCCGAACCCGGGCTACACGAACTGCATGATGGGGACGCACTCGGATGCGATCATCGCCGACGCCTATGTCAAGGGAGTCCGCGGATTCGACGAGAAGAAGGCGGCCGAGGCCATGCTCAAGAATGCCAATGTGAAAGGGAACCATATTGCCTGGGGACGCCTCGGAATCGAGGATTACAACAGCCTGGGCTATGTTCCGGTCGACCACTACCGGGAATCCGTAGCCCGGACGATGGAATTCGCCTACGACGACTGGTGCCTGGCACGTTTCTTCGAGGCGAAAGGGGATACGGAAAAGGCCCGCGAATACGATCTGCGAAGCCAGCGTTTCAAAAACGTACTCGACGCCGAGACAAAGTTGGTGCGCGCCCGTCGCAGTGACGGCACATGGGCAGCGCCTTCGGATTACAATATCAGCGTCTGGAGCGGGTTCAACGAAACGGGAGCCCTGAACTACCGCAAGAACTACACGTTGTTCGCACCGCACGATGTCCCTGCCCTGATCGAATTCATGGGCGGGAACGATGCCATGGCCGCTTTCCTCGACGACATTTTCGACAACGGGATATATTATGTCGGCGACGAATTTTCGATGCACGCCCCCTACATGTATAACCTGTGCGGGATGCCGTGGAAGACGCAGCTGCGCGTTTACGACATCGTAAACACCTACTATCTGCCGCAGCCGAGCGGATTGCCGGGGAACGACGACTGCGGACAGCTCAGCGCATGGTATTTATTCAGTGCCATGGGATTCTATCCCATGTGCCCGGGTTCCACCGAATACCAGCTGGGAATTCCCTGCCTGCCGGAAATCATACTGCATCTACCCAATGGCAGGGATTTCCGCATCGTCTGTGAAAATTTCGGATCCGGCAACTGCTACGTACAATCGGTCACCCTCAACGGGAAAGCGCTCGAACGGCCGGCAATAGAGCATGCGGATATTCTCCGCGGCGGGGAATTGAGGTTTTCGGTCGCCGATACCCCGTCGGAAACCTGTTTCACCAGTAAATCCCGGTAATTGCCGCCGAAGGATCGTTTGAAACGGATATACTTCGCGGCGACTTGCCCCTGCCGGTTGTCCGCCCCGGAGGCTCGACGGCCCGACACCCATCGAATAACGCTGTAAACGAACAATTTACAGCGTTATTTCTTTATCATAGAGAGACATCGGGCATAAAAGGGGGGGGGCAGGGAACAAAAAAGGGACACCTTTTACAAGGATGTCCCTTTTTATTTCGTAGCGGGTCCGAGACTTGAACTCGGGACCTCATGATTATGAATCATGCGCTCTAACCAGCTGAGCTAACCCGCCATTGCATTAAAGCGAGTGCAAAGGTAATAGAATTTTTCATTCGTGCAAAATCTTTCGGCAAAAAATCACCGGAAAATTCGCAGTCCGGGGCTTTGGCACCGATTTTGCCCCGCCTGTGGGCAAACAGAACGACATGTCGCTGACAGATACCTCACGCAACGAAATTACCAATTCCCTGAGCATACTCAAGGTAATCGCCGGCGTAGTCCTGCTCGTCGCGGTCTCGTGGGAAATCATCGGCGGAGACCACACCCGCTTTTCGCATACCTACCTGACCGTGCAGCTGGCGGTCTGCATCCTTTTCCTGTGCGATTTCTTCGTACGCTGGGCGGCAGCCATGCATAAAGGGCGCTTCTTCGGGCGGAACATCCTGTTCTTCCTGATCTCGATCCCCTACCTGAACATCCTCGACTGGAGCGGCGCAGACCTACCCCGCTACTGGGCCATGCTGATCGGGGTGATGCCGCTCATGCGGGCGTTCCTGGCGCTCTACGTGGTCGTGCGATGGCTCGTGGACAACAAGATCCGCCAGCTATTCACGGCCTACATCTTCACGGTCGTAGTCTTCACCTACATCTCGGCACTCGTCTTCTACGACTACGAAATACTCGTCAACGACAAGCTCCACGGCTTCGGGAACGCCCTGTGGTGGGCCTGGATGAACGTCACGACCGTCGGTGCCGAAATATTCGCCGTCACGGCCATCGGCAAGGTCATCACCATCCTGCTGCCCACGCTGGGGATGATGATGTTCCCGATCTTCACCACTTATATATTACAGGAATACACGCACAAAAAGGAATCCGACCAATAAGACCGCCCGGCCCGGGCGGCGGATACCCCTATCCTGCGGGAACCGCACGAATGCATAAAAGGCTGTCTGCGCCGTGCAGACAGCCTTTTACACCTGTTTGCGGAACTATTTTTTCTGCTCCCTGAGCAGGTCTCGGATCTCCGCCAGCAGCAACTCCTCCTTCGTGGGTGCGGGTTCGGGCGCAGGCGCCGGAGCGGCGGCCTCCTCCTTTTTCCGCATCAGCCGGTTCATCAGCTTGACCATCAGGAAGACGCAGAATGCCAGGATCGTAAAGTCGATGCACTGCTGGATGAAGGCGCCGTAATTCCAGTAAACGGGCTCGGCAGCCGCCTTCACGGCAGCTTCGCCGCCGCCCGTCACGACGTCGCCG
>OGPE01000843.1_pt1 | contig 21773 bp, 19 predicted proteins | sample 1552881 | NCBI WGS metagenome assembly OGPE01 (sample SAMEA2580236, study PRJEB22360) | human gut metagenome | biome: human gut; feature: human-associated habitat; material: faeces | place: Denmark | collected 2008/2010 | reverse complement strand
GGTATTCGGCCCCCGTGGAAAGCCAAAAGGAAACTGCCCCCCCGCCACAAGACGGGCGAAGTGTCGTTCAAGAACGTCATCACGTTCAACATGGACGAGTATGTGGGTCTCCCCGAGGAGCATCCCGAAAGCTACCACTCGTTCATGTGGAACAATTTCTTCAAGCACGTCGACATCAGGCCGGAGAACGTCAACATTCTCGACGGCAACGCCGACGACCTGGCCAAGGAGTGCGCCGACTACGAGGCGCGCATCGTCGAGGCCGGGGGCATCGACCTCTTCATGGGCGGCGTGGGCGAAGACGGACACATCGCCTTCAACGAGCCGTTCTCGTCGCTCAACTCCCGCACGCGCCTCAAGACCCTGACGCAGGACACGATCCAGGTCAACGCCCGGTTCTTCGGCGGCGACATCTCGCTCGTGCCGAAAACCGCGCTGACGGTCGGCGTGGGCACGGTGCTCTCGGCCAAGAAGGTGCTGATCCTCGCCACGGGCCACAAGAAAGCCCGCGCGGTGCGCCACGGCGTCGAAGGCTCCTACAACCACCAGTGGACCATCTCGGCCCTTCAGGTGCACCCCAACGGCATTCTGGTCTGCGACGACCCGGCCGCCGAGGAGCTGCGCGTAGCCACCTACCGCTATTTCAAGGACATCGAGCGCGAAAACCTGATCTCGAAATAAGCGCATTCCCGATACGAAATCTCCCGCAGGGCCTGCCCTGCGGGAGGCTTTCGCTTCCACGCCCCGGATACAGAACTCCCGGCGTCATTTTACGGCCGGATTATTTGCCGAATGCCGGAAAAATTTTATCTTTGTAGAGCATTGCTTATACGGATAAATCGTGGGAGCGTCACTCAAGGACATAGCCTGCAAGCTCAACCTCTCGAAAACGACCGTTTCGTGGGTCCTCTCGGGGCAGGGCGACAAAAAAGGGATCAGCGCGGAGACACAGAGCCGCGTGCTCGCCTGCGCCCGCTCCCTGGCATACGAACCGAACCTGCTGGCCCGAAGCCTCAACACGGGCGTATCGAAAACCATCGGGCTGATCCTCCCCTCGATTTCGGACACCTTCTTCGCCCACATCGCCGACCGGATCGAGTCGGAAGCCGAGCGGGAAGGCTACTCGCTGATGATCGCCGGCTCGAACTCCGAAACCGAACGGGAAAACGCCCTGATACGGCTTTTCAGGTCGAAAAAGGTCGACGGCATCATCATCGCCCCGGCCGACGCTTCGGGATGCGAGGTCGGCCGCCTTGCGGAGAGCGGCTGCCCGGTCGTGCTGTTCGACCGCTGCCTCGCGAAAACGGACGCCGGCTGCGTGGTGATCGACAACGAGGCGGGCAGCCATGCGCTGGTCCGTCATCTTGCCGCCCGGGGATTCCGCAAAATCGCCATCATCACGACCTTCCCCCACCTCCCGACAATGGAACTGCGGCACAGGGGCTACCTCCGCGCGCTGGCGGAAGCGGGACTGCACGCCGATCCCCGCCTCTACGGAGAGGTCGCCTATGCCGGCTACCGGCAGCACGTCTGCGATACGCTCGACCGCATTCTCGCCATGGTTCCCGACACCGACGGCTTTTTCTTCACCACGCATATCCTCGCCACCGAGGCCCTGCGCTATTTCCACGACCGGGGCATCGACATCAGCGACGGCCGTCGGGGGCTTGCCTGCATGCACGAAGACCCGCTTTTCCGCCTGGCCGCCCCCCGGATGAGCGTCGCCCGCTTCCCCGTCGAAGAGATCAGCGCCCACGCCGTGCGCCTCCTGCTGCGGCAAATCCGCGAAAGCCAATCGCCCGGCTCCGTCCGCCCGGCACCCGAATCGGTGGTGCTGCCCTGCCGCATGGAGTTCCGGGACGAATAAGCCCGTTCCGTCCGGACATCCCTCCCCCCGATACGAAAGACCCGCAAAACGATGAAGTCCTGCGGGTCTTTCTCCGGAAACTAATCTCTAAATTACTTCTCGGCAATCAGTCCGATTTCGTCGATGGCAAAATAAGCGGGAACGAGCAATCCGTAGGCATTCGCCTCATTCGAAGCAGGCGAGAAAGTCAGACAGTCGACCTTGCCCAAAGCGGAAAGATCGACCTTTTTCCAGTCCGACAACTTTTCCGAACCGTTGATCAGGAAGCACTCCGCACTACCGGTCTCCTTGCCCTCAAGCGAGCCGGTAATTTTCACTTTATAATAATACGAAGCCTCGTCAACCTGCGTCGGCTTATAAGGGTAGGTAATCGCGCTGTTGGCCATATACAGATAGCTGACCTGACGCGGCTCCACAAATTCGATCATCGGAGTTGCATAACCGCTCGTATATCCGTCGAAATAACCGATCATGCAGTTCGACGAACCGTTTGCCCCCTTATCGGCCCATACCATAAACTGGTTCGCATAATTGACGCTCGTAGCCGTTCTCCCGTAATTGGCAGACAAGACGAAACCGCCCCAATAGTCTCCGTAGCCGATGTCGGCTGAAAAATAGGTTCCGAACCAAATCTTCTCATCCGAGGTCGAACAAAGATACCCGTTGTAAACGCCACCTACGGCCAGATCGTCGTAGCTGCCGCCCTTCGCCCAAAAGACATCATGGTGATTTCCCGCCGCAGAACCGCCGCTAACGGTAATGTCGCCGAGCTGTACAGCCTTGCCGTCGATAGCAAGCATCCCCTCGCTCGTTTCGAAAGAAATCAAATTAGACGGTTCCGGCTCCGGATCGGGATTGGGGTCCGGATCGGGTTCCGGATCGGGTTCGCTCACATGCACGGTACAGGTTGCCGACACCGAACCGTATGTCGCCGAGATTTTGGCGGTTCCGGCAACCACGGCCGTCACAAGACCCGATTCGGAGACCGTCGCGAACTCCTCGGCATCCGAAGACCACACCACGTCGTCGGTGGTATTCGCCGGCGCCGGCGTTGCGGTGAGTTGCAGAGTTTCGCCGACTGCAAGTTCTTTTTCCGTACAATCGAGCACAACCGCAGTCGCAGGGACGCGGGAATCGCCGTCATCGTCCGAGCAGGCGGCCAAAGCGCAGGCCGCAAATGCGAAAAGCAAGAGTTTTTTCATCGTTCGTCTGCTTTTAAGTATGTTCGTAAAATAAAAAATCCGGTCCCGGAACCTCCCTGAATCGAACCTTTTTCACGTCCATACCCGTATTTCAGCCACGAAATACCAAGACTTGCGATGCTCCGTTCTCCGCAGACACACCCCGAAAAAAGATTCTTCCTCGTCGGGAAGCTGCAAGGCAGGTCTTCTGGCTCGTTCCTGCCGCAACGCCTTCCCGGCCCTCTCGGACCAGTGGCTTTCAGCGTGTCGCGGCAACTATCGGAACTTACAGCAGCGGGAACTGCTGCCGATTTTCACGGCATTCCCATTTAATCACACGGGGCCTTGCCCGGCCCTTTGTGAACCATTGCGGTGCAAATTTAGGAAATAAATTCGTATCTTTGCCTCCGCAAACATAAAATTCGCAAAAAATTATGAAGCACGCATACGTATTCCCGGGCCAGGGCGCCCAGGCCGTCGGAATGGGCAAAGACCTCTACGACAACGTTCCGGCTGCGAAGGAACTCTTCGAGAAAGCCAACGAGATCCTCGGTTTCCGCATCACCGACATCATGTTCGCCGGTACGGACGAAGAACTGAAGCAGACCCGCGTCACCCAGCCCGCCGTATTCCTCCACTCGGTGATCATGGCCAAGGCGCTGGGCGTGAAGCCCGATGCCGCCGCCGGACACTCTTTAGGCGAATTCTCGGCCCTCGTGGTCGCCGGAGCGCTCTCGTTCGAGGACGGTCTGAAGCTCGTTTCGAAGCGCGCCATGGCCATGCAGGCCGCCTGCGAAGCGCAGCCCGGAACGATGGCCGCCATTCTCGGTCTGGAAGACAAGGTCGTGGAGGAGATCTGCGCGTCGGTCGACGGCGTGGTCGTCGCCGCCAACTACAACTGCCCGGGCCAGCTGGTGATCTCGGGAGCCGTGGAGGCCGTAGACGCCGCCTGCGAGAAAGCCAAGGCCGCCGGAGCGCGCCGTGCGCTGCGCCTGCCGGTGGGCGGAGCGTTCCACTCGCCGCTGATGGAGCCTGCCAAGCAGGAACTTGAGAAAGCCATCGCCGAAGCGCCGTTCCAGACGCCCGTATGCCCCGTTTACCAGAACGTCGACGCCAAGCCCTATACCGATCCCGCCGCCATCAAGGCCAACCTGATCGCCCAGCTGACGGCCCCCGTGCGCTGGACCTACATCGTGCGCAACATGCTCTCCGACGGCGTGACGGAATTCACCGAACTCGGCCCCGGCAGCGTGTTGCAGGGACTCATCCGCAAGGTGGACCCCAACACAGTCGTGGAATCGAAATCGACGCTGTAAAACAAAAAGTTTCGCTTAAAAATTAACGCCCTGAAAATCAGGGCGTTAATTTTTTACCCCTCATTTTGAAATAAAATTTATTAAATTTTATTAAAAACTTATTGCATTTATTAAAGATAGTGTATATATTTGCAGAGTTAGTTAAAAATGAGCCTGGAAGGATGACATCACTTACCGAATTTTTCAACAAACACGAAGACGACGCCCTGAAGGGCATTACGCACAAAAACAGCATCATCAAGCGCAACATCATCGCGCACATGGCTGTCAACGGAGAATGCACGCTTTCGGAGCTTACCAAAGAGCTTCACATCAGTGTCCCCACGATCACCAAACTGGTTCAGGAACTGGTCGACGAGAACATCGTGACGGACCTGGGCAAGGTGGAAACCCCGGGCGGACGGCGCCCCAACATCTTCGGCCTGGCCAACTCGGCAATCTATTTCGCCGGGGTGAACGTCGGTCGTGACAACATGCGCTTCCTGATCACCGATCTGCAAAACAACATCATCAAAGAGGAGAACGACTTCACGTTCGAGCTGCTCGACCGTCCGCAGTGCATCGAGCGCATCTGCTCGGGCATCGAGAACTTCATCGCCGCATGCGGCATCGACCGGGGCAAGATTCTCGGGCTGGGCGTCTGCATGACGGGACGCGTGAACCCCGACACGGGCCGCAGTTACAAATATTTCACGTCGAGCGAACAGTCGTTGCGCGACTTGCTCGAAGAGCGCGTCGGCATCCGCGTACTGCTGGAGAACGACACCCGCGCCCGCTGCTATGCCGAATACACCTGCGGCAAATCGAAGGACGAGAGCAACGTGCTGTACCTCCACATGGGCCGCGGCGTGGCCATCGGCATCGTGGTCGACGGACAGCTCTACTACGGCAAGAGCGGCTTCGCCGGCGAGTTCGGCCACATTCCCTTCTTCGACAACGAGATCATCTGCTCGTGCGGCAAGAAGGGCTGCCTCGAAACCGAGGTTTCGGGCATCGCCATCGAGGACAAGATGTGCCACCTGATCCAAAAGGGCGTGAACACCATCCTCAAGGAGAAATACGACCAGCAGAAGACCATCCACATCGACGACATCATCACTGCGGCGAAGAACGACGACAACCTTTCGATCGAACTGATCGAGGAGGCGGGCGAGAAGGTCGGCAAGGCCGTGGCTTTCCTGATCAACACGTTCAACCCCGAGACAGTCATCGTCGGCGGCAACCTCGCGGCGGCGGGCGACTACATCATGCTGCCGCTCAAATCGGCGACGAACAAATATTCGCTCAACCTGGTCTACAAGGACACCAAGTTCCGCGTGTCGAAGATGACCGAGAACGCCAACGCCTGGGGCGTGGCCATGCTGATCCGCAACAAGATCATCGGATTGTAATGAACATCGAGGGCCGCACCATCCGCCTGCGGGCCGTGGAGCCGGGCGACGTCGACCTGATGTACGAGTGGGAGAACGACTGCGACATCTGGCCGGTCAGCGGGACGACGGAGCCGTTCTCGCGTCATCAGCTGGAGCGCTTCGTCGAACGGCATCAGGACATCGTCGGGGTGCTCTGCGACGGACAACTGCGGCTGATCATCGAGACGCTGTTGAGTTCCAAGCCGGTCGGGGCGATCGACCTGTTCGAATACGACCCGATCCACCGCCGGGCAGGCATCGGCATCCTCATCTACGAACAGAGCGACCGGGGACGCGGCTACGCCTCCGACGCCGTGGAAACCCTCTGCCGCTACGCACACGATACGCTGCGCGCGCATCAGCTGTGGTGCAACGTCGGTGCCGACAACGAAGCGAGCCTGCGCCTGTTCCGCAGCGCGGGATTCACCGAGATCGGCGTCAAACGCGACTGGCTATGGCGGCCCGACGGCTATCACGACGAGGTGATGCTGCAAAAGATAATAAAGTAAGCCCCCTTAATCTATATTCCAATAAGCAAGAGGATCACCATCGAAAATCGTATCTATATCATCATCGCTATACCCTTCCACATCCTGCGCCCAGGACCCTGCATAATGACCATGCTCCCAACAATCATCATCGACAAACTGCTGTACCTCTATAAAATCGGCCTCGTATTCTTCAATTAATTCGGATTCGGCAGCCGAATCCTTTTCTTTCGTTTGTACGGATGATGGTCGGTGCCAAGGCAAGTTATCTTCAATATTCAGAAATAGCTTGTTTGCCTGTCTTTGGGCTTCAAATTCTTTCGGCACAATAAATTGAGGATACAAAGCGCTTATCTCATTCATGGCAAAATCATCAATATAGAAACACAAACGCGACGACATCGGGGTCAAATGAGCCATGCACCAATACACATAACCCGGGTTCATATCAAGAACATCGCTCAAAGACAAATCTTTATATCGTCCAAACGTAAACAGACTACCTATTGTCCGGAATCGTTCCGATTTCATCGCATACAAGAATTAAATCATCCGGACTGAAAACTCTAAAATCGACGTTGCCCGTTATATCATTCCGAGCCATGCAAATAACCCGGAAATCGTCGGCACAGGCAGCGGGTAGATCGTTGGACGAAATAGACCGATAGCGATAAAACAAGAATTCGGAAACATTGGTTTCATAAAAAAGGTCCTTTTCTCCTTCTTGTTCTACAATCTGCTCCGAAAGGTCCAATAACCTCCTATCAAATTCAGCAGCACGCAGTTTGCTTCGACAGGCTTTATAGAGTGGATTATGAATATATTGAGCCAGATAAATCTTATTCAAAGGCACCTTAAATGATTTTTTCCGTCTCATTATTCTCCTAAATATCGGAAATGCCACACGAGCATTTGATTTACAATTAGTTAAATCCCGATATACAATTTTATCGGTCCCAATAGCCTCGTATCCGATAAAAACATCAGACAATAAACACTGATTCATGTCATCTGCAATACACACAGGAATAAATCCGTATATTTCCATTTTAGGGAATAAAGTAGTCCCAACCAACATCCCGGCATGCATTTCTACTTCGGCCGTCGTACCAATTCCAACCTGAAACTTGAGGTTATCGCGCAAACTTTTTAATTCCCTCATAACTATTCATTTCTCATTAAAGAATCCAACCTCTGGAATATTTGAATAAATAACTGCTTTCCCTCTCGTTTCACCTCTTCAATCTTTTTGTGCTGTTGAACTATTAAATCAAAGACAAAATGCAACCCCGATTCTCGAACAGCAGATGACTCCGCATAATTTGCAAGAGGCGGATTCTTCAAGTCTGACTCCACATAAAAATACAGATACAGGAGTACCTTGTACATATGTGGATATATCATTTTCTCTTGATATTCCTGCGTTTGGACTGTGTGCATATCAATCATAGTAAAAGGATTGTATGGACTATATCGCTTATTATAGATAATCTCATCAAATAAGTTGACTAAATCTTTCTTATTTGCAACTATTAAGATATATAACCACATTGCAGCCAATTTATCTTGTCGATCTTCCTGAATAGCACGGGCTAAACAATAATAAGATTTTGCCGCCGAAGATTTAGCAATATCTAAATCCGGAAAATCAAGCAACATCAGATTGTACAAATAGGCAAGTCCAACCTTAAACGGCTCATTTGTTTGAGCTAAAAGAATAGTGCCATGATGAACAACATGATTATACATCCGGGTGGCAATAGCCGGAAATCTGTCATATTTACCATGCTGAGCATGATAAATAACCGAATCTGCATATTCATGCAGTTCTTGCAATAAATTATCCATTAATAATAAAGATCTTTCCGCCCCGGCCCCGACTGCGGATTATACAAAAAAGAAAGTGTGGAGCCGTTCGTTTATCTGGATGGAGGTTCTGGTAAACCTTGAGTCAAATAAACAATACCCCACACTTGTACAGCATGGAGCAGAAACTCACATACCAATACAAGTGATGAGTGTTATTGCTCTCCTTGACTCATTGAAATTTACCAGATTTCCATCCAAGGATAAAAGCGAAACACTTTCATCAAAATATGTCTTGCCGGATTACCCGACTATGCAAAAATAGAAACTATTTTCGAGAAAACAACAATCAAACACGCTTTTGTCCAATAAATAGAAATCCCGGACTTGGTCGAAAAGCCCGGGATTCTTTTACAACTACCGTGCGGATTACTCCAGCCGGCGCGAACCGTCGGAGATCACGACGTCGTAAACCTTCGGTTCGTGGCCGTATTTGGCGTTGAACTTCTCCTTGGCCGTGGCGATGAAGTTGTCGTAAAGCTCGTCCTTCACCAGGTTGATCGTGCAGCCGCCGAAGCCGCCGCCCATGATGCGCGAACCCGTCACGCCGCACTCCTCGGCGACCTCCGCCAGGAAGTCCAGCTCCTCGCACGACACTTCGTAGTCCTTCGACATGCCCCAGTGGGTCTCGTACATGCGCTTGCCGACCGTCTCGTAGTCGCCCTTTTCGAGCGCTTCGCATACGTCCAGAACGCGCTTCTCCTCGCCGATCACATAGCGGGCGCGCTTGTAGTCCTCCTCCGAAATCCGATCCTTGACGGCCTCGAGCTGCTCCATCGTGGCGCCGCGCAGGAACTCCTGCCCCAGCACTTTCGCAACGCGCTCGCAGGAAGCGCGGCGGTCGTTGTACGGAGAGCCTACCAGTTCGTGCTTCACGCGCGAATCCAGCAGAACCAACTTATAGCCCTTCGGGTCGAACGGGAAGTAGGCGTATTCCAGCGAACGGCAGTCCAGACGGATCAGGTTGCCCTTCTTGCCGAACACCGAGGCGAACTGGTCCATGATGCCGCAGTTCACGCCGCAGTAGTTGTGCTCGGTCGACTGACCGATCTTCGCCAGTTCGAACTTGTCGATACCGCAGTTATAGAGGTCGTTCAGCGCAAAGGCGTAGGTTGATTCCAGCGCTGCCGACGACGACATGCCGGCGCCCAGGGGCACGTCTCCGGCAAACACCGTGTCGAAGCCGCCGATCTTGCCGCCGCGCTTCTGAATCTCGCGGCAGACGCCGAAGATGTAGCACGCCCAGCTCTCGGCCGGTTTGTCCGCCTCGTTCAAGCCGAACTCCGAGCTTTCGCCCAGGTCGAGCGCATAAGCGCGCACCTTGTCCGTGCCGTTGAGCCGGATCGCCGCGACAATACCCTTATCGACCGCCCCCGGGAAGACGAAGCCCCCGTTGTAGTCCGTATGCTCGCCGATCAGGTTGATGCGGCCCGGAGAGGCGAACAGGATGGCTCCTTCGCCGTAAAGTTCATTGAATTTCTTGCTGACTTTTTCTTTCATGGCTCTTATTTTGTGGTTTTAAGTTTGAGTATCCGGATTCGGATTGCACGAAGATAGGAAAAAAATCCGTGACGCCCGGCATAATTTTGCTTCAATTAACAATAAAAATCGACCATTTCATGCCCGGAATCCCCGAAAACGGCTGCGGCGACATCCTTATGCAAACGAAAGTTTTGCCTCCCTTTCGACTTGTAAATCCGGAAATGTTTGCTACCTTTGTAATGGTTTCGTTTCAGAAGTCACCAACTAACATTTCAAACGATATGACAAAAAACCTCATTTTGGCCGCCGCCATGCTGTTAGCAGGAGGCGCCGTCGCAGCCCAACCCAAGGTAATCGCACACCGCGGTTACTGGACAGCCCCCGAATCGGCGCAGAACTCGATCGCTTCGTTCACGAAAGCCGACGCCGTCGGTGTCTTCGGCTCGGAAATCGACGTATGGCTCACCGCCGACGACAAACTGATCGTCAACCACGACCGCATTTACAAAGGCACGGACGTCAACATGGAGAAAGCCACCGCCAAGGAGATCACGGCCATCGTGCTGCCCAACGGCGAGAACATCCCCACGTTCGACGCCTACCTGAAACTCGTCGCCTCGAAACCCGACACGCGCCTGATTCTCGAAATGAAGTCGCTTTCGGATTACAACCGCGAAGACCTCGCCGCCAAAAAGATCGTCAAGCAGCTCAAGAAATACGGCGTGCTGGACCAGACGGAGATCATCGCCTTCTCGATCAACGCCTGCATGGCATTCAAGAAGCTCATTCCCGACACCAAAATCTACTACCTCAACGGCGACCTGGCTCCCAAGAGCATCAAGAAACTGGGGCTGGCCGGCATCGACTACTCGATGAAGGTGCTCCGCAAAAACCCCGAATGGGTGAAGCAGGCGCACGATCTGGGTCTCGAAGTCAACGTCTGGACCGTGGACGAGGAAGCGGACATGAAATACTTCATCGACTTGGGCGTGGATTACATCACCACCGACTATCCCGAGCGTTTGCAGGCCCTGCTGAAGAAATAGGGTTCCTGGACCACAAAAAAACGAGAGCGGCAAAATCGGTTGCCGCTCTCGTTTTATATAATAAGGTATCTGTCAGACATCCACCACCGTCACCTCGATGCCGCGTTCACGCAGACGCTCCAGATAGAGGGGCTGCACACCGCTGTCGGTGATGATTCGGTCGACAGCCTCCAGATCGCAGATCTTGCTGAACCCGCGGCGGCCGAATTTCGACGAGTCGGCCAGCACCACGACCTTCTGCGCGGCATTGATCATCGCATCGTTCAGCGAGGCTTCGAGCACGTTGGTCGTCGTCAGTCCGAACTCCGTGTCGATACCGTCCACGCCTACGAACAGTTTGCTGCAATTGAAATTGCGGAGCATCGCCTCGGCAAAGGGCCCCACGACCGACACCGAACTGCTGCGGGTGATGCCGCCCAGCTGGAGGACATCCACATCGGCGTGCTGCGAGAGGATCTGGGTCACGGGAACCGCAGCCGTGATGACCGTCAGGTGGCCGACGGGCTTGATCTCCCGGGCCAGGAAAGCCATCGTCGTTCCCGAAGCGATGATGATCGAATCGTCCTGCGAAATCAGCTCCGCAGCGGCCGCGCCGATGGCCCGCTTCTCGGCCACGTTCTTCTTCTCCTTTTCGTTGACATGACGGTCGCTGATATAGGGACTTATGAGGATGGCGCTGCCATGGGTGCGGTAGAGCTTCTTCTGCTGTTCGAGGTAGGACAGGTCCTTGCGGATGGTCACTTCCGAAACCTTGAAAAGTTCGGAGAGCTGTGTCACCGAAATCGAGCCGTTCTGCTGCAACAGCGACAAAATACGGCTGTGCCGTTCCGGAAGGCTCAAAAGTGGTTCTTCACCTGGTTTGTTCATGCGCAATTAAAATTTTAAAGTTTTGAGAGACTAATATACGAAAAATATTCGAAACACGAACATTCCGCCGCGATTATTTTCCCTCCCGCAAGAAATTGCATGCCCGATCAGAATATTTCAAATTAAAAGGTTTTTTATTTTGAAATCGCCGAAATGATTTGTACTTTTGTTCCGAAACGAAATCAATCATCAAACCGATATTTATGGAAAGAGCATCACAAATCAAAAAGTTGTCCGACAAGGGCAAAATCTGGGACATGGTAGTCGTAGGCGGCGGTGCGACCGGACTCGGCGTCGCGGTGGATGCAGCCACGCGCGGCATGAGCGTAGCCTGCCTGGAGAAGACCGACTTTGCGAAATGTACGTCGAGCCGCTCGACCAAACTCGTGCACGGCGGCGTGCGCTACCTGCAAAAGGGCGACGTGATGCTGGTGCTTGAAGCGTTGCGCGAGCGCGGCCGCATGAAGGCCAACGCCCCGCATCTGGTGAAGGACCAGGCGTTCGTCATTTCGAACTACCGCTACTGGGACAATTTCCTTTACTTCTGCGGCCTGACCTTCTACGACCTGCTCTCGTTCGGCTTCGGCTACGGACGTTCGAAGTACATCTCCGCCAAGAAAGTGATGAAATACATCCCCACCTCGGTCGAAAAGGGGCTGAAGGGCGGCGTGGTCTACCACGACGGACAGTTCGACGACTCGCGCATGGCCATCAACCTCGCCCAGACCTGCGTCGAGAACGGCGGCACGGTCGTCAACGAGGCCACCGTGACGGGCATCCTGCACAATGAGGCGGGCAAGGTCGCCGGCGTGAAGTTCGTCGACAACACCACCGGCGAGGAGTATTCGATCAAGGCGCGCAGCGTCGTGAACGCCGCCGGCTGCTTCGTCGACGACATCATGCACATGGACAGCCCCGAACACCGCAAGATGGTCACCCCGAGCCAGGGCGTGCACCTCGTGCTGGACATGAAATTCCTGCAGAGCGACTATGCGATCATGGTTCCCAAGACCTCGGACGGCCGCGTGCTGTTCGCCGTGCCCTGGCACGACAAGGTCGTGGTCGGAACGACCGACATCGTGCGCCCCACCCCGGAGGAGGAGCCGCGTCCGCTGAAGGAGGAGATCGACTTCATCCTCGGCACCGCGGGACTCTACATGAACCCGGCGCCCACCTACAAGGACATCCTCTCGGTATTCGCGGGTCAGCGTCCGCTGGCGGCGCCCAAGAAGGAGGGCAAGAACACGAAGGAGATTTCGCGCAGCCACAAGGTCATCACCTCGGACAACGGTCTGGTGACGATCACCGGCGGCAAGTGGACCTCCTACCGCCTGATGGCCGAGGACACGGTGGACAAGGCCATCGAAGTAGCGGGACTTCCCCGGCGCAAGTGCGTGACCAAGAAATTCCACATCCACGGCTACCGCAAGAATCCCAACCTCGCCGACCATATGTACGTTTACGGTTCGGACGAGCCGAAGATCCTGAATCTGATCAAGGAAAACCCGGCGCTGGGCGAAAAGCTCTCTCCGAAGTTCGGCTACACGCTTGCCGAGGTGGTTTGGGCCGTGCGCGAGGAGATGGCCCTCACGGTCGAGGACGTGCTGGCGCGCCGCGTGCGGCTGCTGTTCGTCGACGCCCGCGAGGCGATGGCCGCCGCCCCGAAGGTCGCCGAAACGATGGCCCGCGAACTGGGCCGCGACCAGGCATGGATCGATGCGCAGGTCGAAAGTTTCACGAAGATGGCGAAAAATTATATCTTTGAAGCTTAAACGGACTTTAACCCAAGCTTAAAATGTTCAATTTTTTTAATCCTCCGGCTCCCAAACCGAGGCTCTCCCAGGACAAAATCCCGGCCAAATACGCGCAGATGCGTCTGCGCGTATTTTTGGGTGCATTTCTGGGATACGCAGCCTACTATCTGGTGCGCAAGAATCTTTCGCTCGCAGCGCCAGGCATGATCGAGTCGGGACTCCTCGACAAGGCCAGCGTAGGACTCGCGGGTTCGGCGATCTCGATCGCCTATGCCTTCAGCAAGTTCATCATGGGCAGCCTTTCCGACCGTTCCGACGCACGCAAGTTCCTTGTCGTAGGACTTATTCTCTCATCGTTGCTGATGATTTGCACGGGACTGATCCCTTACAGCCACACAAATCCCGGCATCAACGTAAGCATTATCTTCGGTCTGATGCTGCTGGTGGGCTGGCTCTCGGGCATGGGATGGCCTCCCTGCGGGCGTATCATGGCCCACTGGTTCTCCCAGAACGAACGCAGTTTCAAAATGTCGGTATGGAATACGTCGCACACGATCGGCAGCGGCTCGCTGGGACTGCTCGTAACCGCCGGAATCGCCATCTTCGCCATGCTGGGATGGGGCGACACGTGGCGTGCAGCCTTCATCTTCCCGAGTTGCGTGGCGCTTCTTCTGGCCGTTTTCTGTTGGTGGGCGCTGCGCGACACGCCCCAGGCCTGCGGGCTGCCTCCCATCGACGAATACCGCAACGATTACTCGGCGGTAAAGGCCGCCAAGGGAGAAGAACAGAAAATCCCCTTCAAAAAACTCTTCGTCGACTACATTTTCAAGAACAAGATTCTCTGGCTCATCGCCCTGGCCAACGCTTTCGTCTATCTGGTGCGTTACGGCATCAGCGACTGGGCGCCGGTCTACCTGCAGGAGATGAATATCATGGATGCCTCGCAGAGCAACCTGGCCTTCTCGCTGCACAACTACGCGGGCGTCCCCGGAACGATCATCTGCGGATGGATCTCGGCCAAATTCTTCAAGGGACGCTGCGCCCCGGCCAACGTGATCTACATGGTGTTGGTGCTGATCGGCATTCTGGTCTATTGGAAAGCCGCTCCCATTGCCCAGTCGCTGGCTGAAATCTTCGGCGGCGACCCTGCCGCCATCGGCCGCACGGTCGTCTACACGGCGCTCTGCGAAATCGGGTTCTGCATCTACGGTCCCGTGGCGCTGATCGGCATTCAGGCGCTGAACCTCGTGCCGAAGAATGCAGCCGGAACGGCCGCAGGATTCGTCGGGTTGTTCGGCTACCTGTTCGGCGACGCCGTGCTGGCGAAAATCGTCATGGGTTCGGTCGCCAACGACAACTCGCTGGGATGGAACGCCACCTTCTGGATGTTCATTGTCGCCAGCCTGCTTGCCACGGCATTCTGTGCCACAACCTGGAAACGCGAGAAACAGGCTCTCTCCCGATAGAAAATTCCCGCTAACGAATCGTGAAAGCCCTTAACTCCCGGTTAAGGGCTTTTTCACGCCCTCCGACCAGACGGTCGACCAAGGCATGGAAACGGGGCGAATGGTCGTGGTGAACCGTGTGGCAGAGTTCGTGGACGATCACATAGTCGCGCAGGTGCTCCGGAAGAGTCATCAGAAAGAGGCTCAACGAGATGTGGTTGCACCCCGAGCAACTCCCCCACTTCGTGCGCGAGGCGCGGATCGAAAGTTTTTCGCACTTCAGGCCCGTCGCCTCCGACAGCCGCCCGATGCGGCCCGGCAGGTCGGCTTTCGCCGCACGGCGCAGCTCCTCGATGCGGGCTTTCCGCTCCTCGGGCGGCAACTGCGGAGGCAGGGATGCCCGCTTGCGGGCGAGCCGTTCGCGCGCCGCCCCGATCCATTCCGCTTTTTGCTCCAGAAAATCCAAAGCCCGTTTTTGCGGCACCCCGCAGGGGAACGAAAGCCGCACGGCGCCCGTGGCGCGCACCGAAATCGAAATGCGGCGGGCGCGCACGGTCTGCGAGAGGGTCACCTCGCCCAGCCGGGGATGCACATAGAGGGAGGTCATCGCATCAGCACAGCATTGATCGCCATTCCCTGTATTACAACGGCAGAATCCGTACGTTCCAACTTAATATTTTCGAACAGAATCCGGCAACGGTCATCGCGGTAATCCAACAGCCGCAGCAACTGCTCCGGCGCAGGCTCGCACGCTTCGGCCGGATCGAATCCACTCCTTTCCAGCTGGCGTTCCAGCAAATCCCGACAGGAAATCCGGTACACGGCACACTCCTCCCCCAAAAACAGACGAAGCGTATCGTTGCTGACATCATAGCTATGATCGTTGTACCAGTTCCGGAGATTCGTATAATAATGCGGATATTCCGCATTTACCTCGAACCGGACATTAACGGGCGCCTCCAGTTCAATAATATTGGTATCGACACATGTATCGACACAGCTCCAATCATAGCCCCACCTCACGTAATCGCGCATCGCTTCGGGGAAAATCGCGGCCAGATCGTCGAGGTCCTTCACGCCGAAACGGGCGAAAGCCGCGCTGTCGCGGCGGATATAGTCGAGCGACTCGTAGAGTTTCCGGTACTCCTTCTTATAAACGGTATCGGCCAGCGGCATCGGCGTCAGCAGCAGCCGTCCGTCCCCGCCGAGGCGTCCGAGCCGCTCCGCCACCCGCTCCGCGCGCTGCGTCTGCGACTGCACGGCGATACGCTCCGGCTCGAGGAAGGAAACGTAAGCCAGCGCGGCGAAGCTCACCCATGCCGCAAGACACACCCACAGGTAACGGCCCGTACGCTGCGAAAGGAACAACAGCACGCAGAGGGTCATCAGACCGCCGCACACCACGAGGTAGACGCGCGGTTCGGTCAGGCCGTATTCGTTTGTGCGGCGCACCACGCCGATCCAGAACAGCGCCAGCACGGGCAGCGACACAAGGCTGAAACGGTCGAAAAACCAGTCGTAAATCCGTTTTTCAAGCAGCCGCCCCAGCGCCTTCACGGCCAGCGCCGTCATCGTGAACCCGAAGACCAGATAGGCCACGCCGCCCTCGGGCAGCGTCCACGTGACGAGGATTTTGGCCATGTAGAGGTAGAGGATCGCGGCGTAGATCAGCAGCGCGGGCGTCACGATGTAGTTCAGCAGCATTTCGAGGATGCGGCTGCCGCGCAGTTCGGCGTCCCGCCAGCGGTCGGCCATCATCAGGAACAGCAGCGGCACGGCCAGTGTCTCGCAGATCGTCACGGACCACACCGCGACGTGTTCGATCCACACTCCGCCGAGGCCGAAGATATAGGTCGCCGAATAGAGTATCGCATAGAACAGCCCCAGCGCGACATTGGCGAACAGCAGGGCCAGCGCACCCGAGCGCAGCCAGACGAGCGCGCCGTTGACGAACCGGTCGTTGCGCACGGCCCGCAGGCTCAACAGCAACAGCAGCGGCGCCAGTATGCCGAGCGAAATGCGGAAAGACGCGCTTTCGATCCAGTCGCCGAGACCGCTCCAAAGCGTCAGCGGCACGATCGGCGCCCACACGACCCAATAGACTTTCCGCCACGGTCCGCGCCCCGCCAGGTTGTTGACGGCAAGCGCCAGAGCGAAGAACAGCGGCACGAGGCCAAGTCTATTAAACAATTCCTCCTCGCTCCAGTCGAGTTCGTAGGTGAGCAGGCACCGGATGCAGGCGTAGAGCGCCAGGAGCGTTTCGACCGGGTACGACCGCACGACCCGCACGGCCCCTTCGCGGAGCCAGCGCAGGCAGTATTCGAGTTTGGCTTTCACAGAATTATGATTTTGATTATCGGCTTTGCATATTCGTTCGTCATAGCGAGGCGTCGTCAGATGCCGCGGCCATCTGCGGAGAGTGTCGTAACGCCGCAAGGATTGCCGCGTCGCTGCGCTCCCCGCAATGACGGGACTCCGTCTCCTCCTTTCAGTTCTCCGGCCCGATGCGCTGGCGCACGACCTCGAACAGCATCACGGCCGCCGCGGCCGAGACGTTGAGCGACTCGATGTGGCCGATCAGCGGAATGGCCAGCTGCTCGTCACAGAGTTTGAGCACCTCTTTCGAGATACCCGTATCCTCGGCGCCCATCACGATCACCGTAGGACGGCGGAAATCGGCATCGTAGAGCAGTTTGCGGCTCTTCTCCGTGGCGGCCACGACCTGAAAGCCCTCCGCCTGCAATGCCTTGAGCGTATTGCGGACCGAACCGACGCGGCACACCGGAATCGTCGTCAGCGCACCGGCCGACGAGCGGATCGCCTCGGCGTTCACGGGCGCCGAGTTCTTCAGCGGCGTGATCAGCCCGTGCGCCCCGGCACACTCGGCCGAGCGGGCGATGGCCCCGAAATTCCGCACGTCGGTCACCCCGTCGAACAACACCACGAGCGGCGTCTCGTCTTCGGGCACGCGTTCCAGAATGTCGGTCAGCTGCACATACTCGATGGCCGCGGTCTGCGCCACGACGCCCTGGTGGTTGCCGCGCGTCAGGCGGTTGAGCTTCTCGACCGGAACCTCCTGATAATGCAGACGGTGGCGCATGCAAAGATCTTTCAGCTCCTGCATCAGCTGCCCTTCGGCTCCCTTGCGGATGTAGAGTTTCTCGATCTGCTTTCCGGCCTCGATCGCTTCGGCCACGGGACGAATCCCGAAAATAAGGTTGCTATCCATCGTGTAAATTGTTATATTTGTCATTTTGAGCACAGCGAAGAATCTAAAAATCAGCGGCAAGATCCACTCTGCCCGGATTCATCGTTTCTATCAATCGCTCTTTTCGTTCCCGCAACCATCCTTTGATCTGCTTCTCTCTGGCTATTGCATCTCGAACGTCCGAATAAGGCTCGTAATAAAGTAAGGCATAACACCGATAACAGCTTGTAAATCCTGCTGTTTCTCCATTTTTATGTTCCAGAACCCGACGTTGGAGATCATTTGTTACTCCAACGTACAAAGCCCTGCCGCTGGCACTGCCCATCATATATACGTAATAATGTCCCTGCATATTATCTTCCAAAAGATCCTTCGCTTCGCTCAGGATGACATTATGCATTATTCATTCTGCATTCCATTCCCCGCATCCCGATTTTTGATTTCAAGCGGGCTAATCCGCTACGATTTCCAGTTCGTACGACGCCTTCTCCCACTCGTGCATCTGGTGGTCGTAACGGGTTTTCAGTTCGTTGTAAGCCTTGTAGTCGGCCTCGTTGTATTCGGTCGCGGCGGCGAACCGCGCATCGTACTCCGCGATCCGCTTCTCGATGTCGGCCAGCTCCGCCTCGATCGTCTCCACGACCTTTTTCGCTTTGCGCAGCTGCTTCTCCTGCTCCTTCCTCTGCTCGTAGGAGAGCTTTCCGGATACGGCCGGCTTCGGTTCGTCGCCTTTCGCAGGCATTTTGGCCGGAGCGTCGCGCCGCTCGATCTCCTGCAACGACTCCAGCTTGCGCTTTTCGAGGAAATAGTAGATGCCGCCCAGATACTCCTTCACCCCGCCGTCGCGGAACTCGTAGACCTTCTCGACCATGCCGTCGAGGAATTCGCGGTCGTGCGACACCACGACCACCGTGCCGTCGTACTTCATAATGGCGTTCTTGAGGATGTCCTTCGAGCGCATGTCCATGTGGTTCGTCGGCTCGTCCAGCACCAGCAGGTTGCGCGGTTCGAGCATCATGCGGGCCATCGCCAGACGCGCCCGCTCGCCGCCCGAGAGGACCTTGACCTTCTTGTCGATGTCCTCGCCGCGGAACAGGAACGCCCCCAGAATGTCGCGCAGGCGGGTCCGGATGTCGCCCACGGCCACACGGTCCAGCGTGTCGTAGACCGTGAAATCGCCGTCCATCAGATCGTCCTGATTCTGGGCGTAATAGCCGATATTGACGTTCGCCCCGAGGCGCACCGACCCTTCGGTGGGCGTCAGCTGGCCGATCAGCATGCGTGCGAGGGTCGTCTTGCCCTCGCCGTTGCGGCCTACCAACGCAATCCTGTCGCCCTTCTCGATGACGAAATTCGCGCCGCTGAAGACATGTTTCTCGCCGAACGACATGCCGGCCTCGCTGATCTCCGCGACGATCTGCCCCGAGCGGGGCGCGGGCGGGAACTTGATGTTGAGCGTGGCGAGGTCCTCTTCCTCGATCTCGAGACGGTCCAGCCGCTCCAGCTGCTTGATGCGCGACTGCACCTGGTTCGACTTGGTGGGTTTGTAACGGAATTTCTCGATGAACTCCTCGGTCTTCTCGATCATCCGCTGCTGGTTCTCGTAGGCCGCCATCTGCTGCGCCCGGCGCTCGGCGCGCAGGACGACGTATTTCGAATAGGAGACCTTGTAATCGGTGATCTTGCCCAGCGACAGTTCGACCGTGCGGTTGGTGACGTTGTCCAGAAAGGCGCGGTCGTGCGAAATGAGCAGCACCGCGCCGTTGTAATTCCGGAGATACTCTTCGAGCCACTGAATCGACTCGATGTCGAGATGGTTCGTCGGTTCGTCCAGCAGGAAGATCGAGGGCCGCCTGAGCAGCAGTTTCGCCAGCTCGATACGCATGCGCCAGCCGCCCGAGAACTCGCTCGTGGCGCGCCCGAAATCCGACCGTTTGAACCCGAGGCCCAGCAGCGTCTTCTCGATGTCCGCGTCGCGGGTCTCGCCGCCGAGGATATGATAGTGGTCCTGCGCGTCGTTCAGACGGTGCAGGAGCTGTTCGTATTCGGAGCTTTCGTAGTCGGTGCGCTCGGCGATCTCGCGCGTCAGGGCCTCGATCTCGGCCTCGAGCCGCAACACCTCCTCGAAGGCCTTGGCGGTCTCCTCCGCGAGCGTCGTGGTGTCCGCCACGCGCATCGTCTGCGGCAGGGATCCGATCGTGCAGTCGCCGTTGAGCGTCACGGCGCCCGACGTGGGCTGCTGTTCGCCCGTGATGATGCGCAGGAGCGTGGTTTTGCCCGCTCCGTTCTTGCCCACCAGTCCGATGCGGTCCTTCGGGTTGATCAGGAACGAAATATTGTCGAAAAGGGTCCAGCCCCCATAACTGACGGTAAGGTTGTCTAATGAAATCATGGCGAATCTAAAAACACCGCAAAGTTAGCGATTTAATCCGACATATCGTATCTTTACGGTCCCGAAACAGAATCCCGGAGATGGAAAAACTGGAACGATACCTGCAATTCATGCGCGAAGCCGAACGGCTGAAAAACGTCCTGCGCTCGGCCCGCACCTCGACCGGACGGCACGAAAGCACCGCCGAGCACACGTGGCGGCTGGCCCTGCTGGCCCTCGTCCTTGCGGACGAAAAACCGGAACTCGACCTGCCTCGGGTCCTTGCGATGTGCCTGGTCCACGACCTCGGGGAGGCTTACGAAGGCGACATCCCGGCCGTTGCGCAGTGCGACCCCGCCTCCAAGGCCGCGGCGGAACTTGCGGCCATGGAGCGGCTGACACCCCTGCTGCCCGCAGAAGCCGCAGCACGCATCCGGACGCTCTGGGAGGAGTACGAAACCTGCGCCATGCCCGAAGCGCGCTGGGTCAAGGCGCTCGACAAGGCCGAGACCATCCTCCAGCACAATCAGGGAGCCAATCCCGCCGATTTCGATTACGAATTCAACCTGACCTACGGCGCGGAGTGGTTCCGCGACGATGCGCTCCTGCGCCGACTGCGCCGACTGCTCGACGCCGAGACGGCCCGGCACGCCGGACGCTGATGGAGTGTTTTTTCCGAAATGAAATCCCCTGCGCTCTTCCGGACGGACCCTCCGGTCAGGCGTTGAGCATCTTCACGACCTCGGCCTGCGGATCTTCGGCTCCGAAAACGCTGCTGCCGGCCACCAGCACGTCGGCGCCCGCCCCGTAAACCGCTCCGGCGTTGCGGGCCGAGATGCCTCCGTCGACCTCGATGATCGTTTCGAGACCCATCTCCCGGGCCATCGCCCGCAGCTGCGCGATCTTCTCCAGCGACCCCGGGATGAACGACTGTCCGCCGAAGCCCGGTTCGACGCTCATGATCAGCACCAGATCCAGTTCATTGAGATAGGGTACGATTGCCGACACCGGCGTTTTCGGCTTGATCGAAACGCCGGCTTTCACGCCGCAGGCCTTGATCATGCGGATGGCTGCCGGAAGGTCTTCGGTCGCTTCGATGTGGATCGTGATGATGTTGGCGCCCGCTTTCGCAAAGCGTTCGATGTAGCGTTCCGGTTCAACGATCATCAGGTGCGTGTCGAGCACCTTTTTCGTTCCTTTGCGGATCGGCGGCATCAGCGGAAATCCGAACGAAATGTTCGGCACGAATACGCCGTCCATCACGTCGATGTGGATCCATTCCGCTTCGCTGCGGTTGAGCATTTCGGTGTCGCGGCCCAGGTGGAGAAAATCGGCCGACAGGACCGAAGGTGATATGATTCTTGACATATTGCCTAACATTTGTACCGCAACGTCCCACGCTGCGGGGTTTTATCCATATAATTCAGGGTATCGGCAAAGGTACATCAAAAATCGGCAAAATTCACTATT
>OGPE01000840.1_pt1 | contig 21787 bp, 20 predicted proteins | sample 1552881 | NCBI WGS metagenome assembly OGPE01 (sample SAMEA2580236, study PRJEB22360) | human gut metagenome | biome: human gut; feature: human-associated habitat; material: faeces | place: Denmark | collected 2008/2010 | reverse complement strand
GGCAACCTTCTGGAAAAAGAAACAGCACTGGGCACCGTCCCGGTCATCGGCTTTCCCCGCGACCAGTGGGCGCACCGTGCCAAACAACTGTGGCAGTGTGGCGAGAACGTATATCTTGCTGGGCTGAACGAGGATGGCACCCACCACCAGACCAAGTATCTGCGCCGGGAAGATTATCTGCCGCTGGGAGCCACCGTCCACATGGAAGGACGCGCTTTCCGGGTGGATAACGTCAACTTCGATAAGGGCAGTGTGTCCCTGCAGGATGTAGCACTGGCAGAGATGCGGATGCCAGTTTTCCGGGAGGAACCGCTGGCTCTTGTCCGGGAATTGTACGAACAGGAACAGGATGCGATGGAACACCCCCTACCCGATTACAAGGTCGGTGACAATGTTATCGTTGATCTTCCTACCCAAACCATCGAAGGAACAATCGGCTATGTGGGCGAAACGGATGTTCGCATCGACACCAGCGCACAGGGGCAGTCGTGGGATAACGAAGTTATCAACAAACGACAATTCGAGGACGGTCTGCGGCAGAATGAACCTAGCCAGCGTGTGGATGAAATGCTGGAGCAGGCAGAAACCATCTACAAGGAATCCGAGGTGCCGGAATATGAGCGTTTTTCTGTCCGCGAAGTGGTCGGAGGTACGTCCCAGCTTTTTGCTATCTGGGATGATCTCAATGAGGGCTACTATGCAAATGACAACGGAATGGCGCAATTTCCAGACAAGGAGCAGGCCGAATCCTATTGCACCGCTTTGAAAAAAGAGACGGATGAACGAACCGCCGCCGATTGGCTTGCAGTGGAAAAGGCAAAGTTTTTGGCGGAAAATGAACCTATTCTCGCTCTCCCAAAAGAGCGTGATTACCGTGTGGGCGATACAATCCGTCTGGACGGTAAGGATTTTACGGTCGAAACTGTCGGAACTCTGAACATCCAGCTTCGTGACCCGGATGAGGTCTATCCGGTTGCCCGCTCGGAAAGCAAGGAAAATCTGGAACGGCTGCTGCGCCAGGCGGGCAACATCCATCTGCACAACCTGACGGTCAATCTCACTCCTGCGCCGGAGCCTGCCGGGAACTTCCGCATCACGGATGATGATTTGGGTGTCGGAGGTCCTAAGCAGAAGTACGCCCGGAACATTGAAGCCATCCGCACCCTGTTCAAGCTGGAACAGGAGCAACGAGGTGCCACTGCCGAGGAACAGCAGGTGCTTTCCCAGTATGTGGGCTGGGGCGGTCTGGCGGATGCCTTTGACCCCGGCAAAGATAGTTGGGCAAAGGAATATGCAGAGTTGAAGGGGCTGCTCTCCGAGGATGAGTACGCTGCTGCCCGTTCCAGCACCCTGAACGCCCACTATACCAGCCCTACCGTCATCCGTAGTATCTACGATGCCGTGGAGCGCATGGGTTTCCACAGCGGTAACATTCTGGAACCTAGTATGGGCGTGGGCAACTTCTTTGGAATGCTGCCGGACAGCATGGCAGACAGTCGGCTGTACGGCGTGGAACTGGACAGCATCACCGGGCGCATTGCGAAAAAACTGTATCCGCAGGCCGACATTACCGTGGCAGGCTTTGAGACCACCGACCGCCGTGATTTCTACGATCTGGCGGTGGGCAACGTGCCCTTTGGTCAGTACAAGGTCAACGATAAGGCGTACAACAAACTGGGATTCTCCATCCACAATTATTTCTTTGCGAAAACCATCGACCAAGTGCGTCCGGGCGGCATCGTGGCGTTTGTGACTTCTCGCTATACCATGGACAGCAAGGACAGCACCGCCCGCAAGCACATGGCAGAACGAGCCGATTTGCTGGGTGCCATCCGTCTGCCCAACAATGCGTTTAAGGCAAATGCAGGCACGGATGTTGTCAGCGATATTATCTTTTTGCAGAAAAACGAGCATAAAGTTCCCGATCCAGAAAAAGAAACTTGGATTTCTATTGGCGAAACGGATGAAAGTTTGCCAATCAATCGATATTTTGCCGAAAATCCTAACATGGTGCTTGGGACTGTTGTAGAAGGAAATAAGCTATATGGCAGCGGAACCATGGTTATAGCTGAAGATGGTGTTGATCTAAAAGAACAGATCTCACAGGCTGTATCACAATTGTCAGCTACAATTTCGGATACAAGAACAAAAGAAGTATATGCAAAATCAGCAGACAGTACTGCTATCGAAATTCCATCTGTTCTTCGAAATTATAGCTTTTTTGCAGATGACAAAAGCGGAGAAATCTACTACAAAAAGCCTGATCAGGCGATTCGCTGGAATGGAAATGATTCTCCTTCCAAAAAGAAACGTATGGAAGCCTTTCTCACGCTTCGAGATGTTACAAGAGGAATTTTGCAGGCACAAGAAGAAAATTGCTCTGACACGGTTCTAACGGCATTACAGGGCAAATTAAATCAGTCTTATGACACGTTCTATGAAAGCTTTGGCTTACTTCACAGTTCCTATAACACATCACAACTTTCAGATGATGTTTCCTTTCCCTTAGTTTGTGCACTAGAGAGCAAATTTGAAAAAGAAAAGCTTATTGCAAAATCAGACCTCTTTACAAAACGCACCATTCAGCCGCCCAAACCAATTGAACACGTTGATACACCGCAAGAAGCTCTTGCATTATCAATGGCTGAAAAAGCGTGTGTTGACTTTGATTATATGCAAAAGCTGACTGACATTCCCAAGGAAGATATTGTATCAGCACTGACGTTAGCAAAAAGCATTTATCCTGTTCCAGAATGCTCTGACGATGAGAAGATCATCTATCAAGAAGCATCTGAATATTTATCTGGTGATATTCGAAAAAAGTTAGATAATGCAATAGAAGCCGCAAAAAGCAATCCACTCTTTGAAGCAAACATTTCTGCATTGCAAGAAGTAATGCCTGAGCCCCTAAAAGCAGGCGATATTGATGTAAAAATCGGTGCTACATGGGTGGATCCCAAATATTATCAGCAATTTCTGTACGAAACACTGCATACGCCGCAATCGCTTCAGGCATCTGAGAGAGATTCGTGGATGAGAAAACTATTTGGAAAGAAATCCATTGCAATAGAATTTGCCGAAAATCAATGGCACATTTCTAATAAAGGGTCTGACCGTTCCGTAAGTGCTACACAAACTTACGGTACATCCAGTAAAAATGCTTATGAAATCATGGAGAACCTCTTAAATCTCCGTGAGACAAAAGTCTACAAGTCGGTGGGATACGGAGAAGAAAAGAAAAGCGTTTTAGATTTAGATGCCACAAGAGCAGCACAACGAAAAGCACAAAAAATAGAAGAATCCTTTGAATCATGGATTTTTCAAGATCCACAACGACGTGCAGATCTAGTAGACACCTACAATCGCAAATTTAATGCAATACGACCGAGAGAATATGACGGTTCTCACTTAACATTTCCGGGCATGAATGCTGGCATTCAGTTACACGGACATCAAAAAAATGCAATTGCCCATGCAATTTACGGCGGAAATACACTTTTTGCACACAGTGTCGGTGCTGGAAAAACCTTTGAAATGATTGCAACGGCAATGGAATCCAAACGTCTAGGCTTATGTAACAAATCACTTTTTGTAGTTCCAAATCATTTAACAGGACAAATCGGCGACGACTTCCTAAAGCTTTATCCCAATGCCAATATTCTCGTGACCACCAAAAAAGATTTTGAGAAAAAGAATCGACAAGAACTTTTTGCAAGAATTGCCTCTGGAAATTTTGATGCAGTTATAATAGGACACTCTCAACTGAAACATATTCCCCTTTCTCAAGAACGCCAAGAAAGACAACTTGAAGAACAAATTCAGGATATTCTCTCCAGCATAGAACAACTGAAACATGAAAATGGTGATAGTTTTCAAGTAAAAGCTATGGAACGCACCAGAAAATCATTGCAAAAACAAATTGAAACGCTAAAAGTAAAAAAACAAGATGATGTTATTCCATTTGAACAGCTGGGCGTAGACCGCATTTTCGTCGATGAAGCCCACGAATTTAAAAATTTATTCTGTGCGACAAAACTTCAAAATGTTGCTGGTATATCAAATTCTGCATCTCAAAAAGCATTAGATCTTTTTCAAAAGTGTCGGTACATGGATGAAAAAACAGGCGGCAGAGGCATTGTTTTTGCAACTGGCACACCTGTATCAAACTCTGTCACTGAACTACATACAATGATGCGTTATCTCCAGTATGATTTTTTGCAGGAAAAAGGACTACATCATTTTGATAGCTGGGTTTCGACTTTCGGCAAGCAAAAAACCGATTGGGAACTTGCTCCGGCAGGAAATAAATTCAAGCAGCGTACCAGAATCGCAAGCTATGCAAATATGCCTGAACTTACTAGTATGTTTAAGCAGTGTGCTGATGTAAAAACAGCGGATATGCTGCACTTAAATGTTCCAGAGTGTGAAATGCACATTGTCAATGTAGAGCCTACAGAACTTCAGCAAAAACTTGTTACAGAGTTGGCTGACAGAGCTGATGATATACAAGGTGGAGCTGTGGATCCGGAAGTAGATAATATGCTTCGCATTACCGGCGATGGAAGAAAAGTTGGTTTAGACCCCCGTTTGATTAATCCTGATTTTGAGGATAATCCTCAAACAAAATTAAATCAGTGCATAGATAATGTATACCGTATTCACCAAGAAACCGCATCAGACAAGCTTACCCAAATCATTTTTTGTGATTTAGGTGTTCCAAGAGGAAAGCCGGCAAAAACAGCAAAATCCCAATCTGATGAAGAAGAAATTATATCTGATTCCTTAGAAGAAAGCGGTGATTTCTGCATCTATGATGACATTAAGAAAAAGCTTATGGAAAGAGGAATTCCAGAAAAGGAAATTGCTTTTATTCACGATGCACCAACGGAAAAAGCAAAATCAGAACTTTTTGAAAAGGTTCGATGCGGCGATGTACGAGTGTTGATTGGTAGTACCGCCAAAATGGGAACTGGTACAAATGTTCAAGATCGCCTTGTTGCACTTCATGATCTTGATATACCATGGCGACCAGCTGATCTGGAGCAACGTCGTGGAAGAATGGTTCGGCAAGGAAATATCAACAAACAAGTACACCTATACCGCTATGTTACCAAGGGAACATTCGATGCCTATAGCTATCAGACGTTGGAGGCAAAACAACGATTTATCAGCCAGATTATCACTTCTAAAACACCAGCTCGTACTTGCGAAGATGTTGACCAACAAGCATTGTCCTACAGTGAAATCAAGGCTCTATGCACTGGTGACGAACGGATCAAGGAACTTATGGTGCTTGAATCCGAAGTCAAAGAATTAAAGTCCATGCAGTCTGAGTATCAAAATGTACACTATGATATGCAAGATAAACTTCAACGCTACCCTCAAACAAAGCAGCAGCTTGAATCTAGTATAGATGCTATGAAAAAAGATTTGGAGCATTGCAAAAGTCTTCCGATTGATGAAAATACACATCTGCCAGCATTCAAAATAACGCTAGACGGAACAACGTATACAGATCGCACCGAAGCTGGAAAAGCATTAGAAAGCGTGTGCTGCAAGCTGATCGGCGAATCTAACAAACCTTTGCCAATTGGCGAATTACATGGTTTTCCAATCACAATACGATTTGCACCAGATCAGAATTGCCTACAGGCAACATTGCAAGGTTCAAAGCCATACACAACAAACTTTTCCGTTTCTTTCCCAACAAATCTAAAGCATCTGGAAAGCCTGTTATTTTCATTAGATCAAAAAATTGCAGCAGCTCAAAACGCTCTAAACCAATTGAATTTAGATGCCAAAGAAGCTGAAAAAATTCTTGCTGAACCGTTTGCATCTGGAGATATTCTTCGAGAAAAGTCGGAACGTTTAACCACACTTCGAGATGATTTGAATCAAGAAGCAATGGAAGCTGCAAAAAGCGGAAATAAACCACAACGAACATTTTATTTTGAAATGGCAAAATTAAAGAAAAATGCAAGAACAATTTCAAAATCCACTTTGGAAAAAGCAGAAGGAAAGAAAAAGGCGGAATTTCTGGAATAATAATCTCAGCATTGCTCGATCGATTTTTTCAAAAAGTTCTTGACAAACGGCATGATTTCGGGTATAATAATAATGAAGATAAGCTTTGACTTATCATATGAAGGCATCACGCCTTTGTAAAAAGCAGTGAGTCCTACTGTGAGTGGAACCGATAAGAGCAGTGAGTCCTACTGTGAGTGGAACCGATAAGAGCGGTGAGTCCTACCGTAAGTGGAAGCGATTAAAAAGGCTGCGGATACGTCCACAGCCTTTTTTATTTATATCAGAAAAGTCTTGACAAATGCTAAGGCTTTGAGTATAATAAAAACGGAGATAAGTTTCGACTTATTGTATGAAGGTTCTTTGCCTTTGTAAAAGTAGTGGACCCTACTATGAGTGGGAGTTTTAAAAGCGGTGGACCCTACTGCAAGTGGGAGTTTTAAAAGCAGTGGACCCTACTGTGAGTGGGAGTTTTAAAAATCAAAGCTGCGATAATATTCTTATCGCAGCTTTTTCATTAGAAATAAAAAGGAGAAAAAATGGAACAAAAACGACTACGGCTATACAAATTAGATATGAAATACATCCGTGATCTCGCTAAAAAAGATGATAATGTTCATTCCGTTTCACCACAAGTCGGAAAAGATAATCGTCCATTTGTGGGAATTATCATTGTATGCGACAATAAGAAATACTGCATACCTCTGAGTTCACCAAAGCCAAAACATCAAAAAATGAAAAATGACATAGATTTTATGAAAATAAATGTTGATGGAAAATTACTAGGCGTCCTTAACCTCAATAACATGATTCCAGTTGATGAAAGATTTCTTAAGCCTGTTGAGCTACGCATTACCCGACAAGATTCTCCAGAAAGTACCCATTATAAAAAAATGGCAGTAAAACAGCTGAACTGGTGTCAGCAAAATCAAGATTTAATTGTTGCAAAAGCAAATAAACTGTATCATCTAGTTACCGATACGCCGGATAAAATGCGTATGGTCACTAAACGTTGCTGTGATTTCAAAAAGCTTGAAGCTGTTCTGGAGAAGAAATTGCTCTCTCATCAAGAGCAACATGAACAGCCTTCAAAGCCGTCTTCTTTTACATTTTCTAGCAAGCAGAGAAAACAAGTTCAGTCTGCTGTGCAGCAGAAAGAATCAGATAAACCTCACACTCAGGATAAGAAAAGAAAACCATCACTATGACGTTAAAAGTTCAATTCAAAGCCGAGCCATAAAAAACAATTCCAATCAACTCACTCAAGGATATACTAACTTAAAAATTTAATCTATAAACAAATATGGAGTACATTCTTCAATTAATTAGAAGACCATGTACTCCATTTTTATTTGAGAAAGTATTATCAATTACGCTTAATAGAATTATCTATTTCGTATTTTTTTCACAAACACCGATATCCAATATCGCTTGTTTAGCTAATGTGTATAAAGTGCTGTTTTTAAAATTGATGGTTTAAACAATTTTGCATATACTCATTTAATTCAAATCATCTAAGAATTACAGTGAATCATAATTCCTATTGTCATTGTGTTATCACGTTTTCCTTGTTGCTTATTGGATTACCCTCAGTTTTTGATGCAGTAATATGTTTTTGATTTTCACCAAAAAATGCACATTGCCAATCCATGTAATTACAAAGATTTTCCCAAGTAACATTTGCTTCGGAAAGGGCGGCAGGATACAAGTAAATTGTCATTTTCTTTGATACAAACTCGTCCTGAGATTTAGAGGCAAAAGAAAAAAGTGTTTCGTGTACAACATCTTCAAGAGTTCCATCTTTTAGCCCCGCTCTACCAGTCCCAATTACTGGTATTGCAATAGGTTCTGTATGTCCTTCTCTTGCAAGAAAATCCCAAAGTCCAACCAAAGCCTTCGTCACATTTTCCATAGTTACATTTTGTGGCTTACCTGTTTTGCTTACATCCGCTACGGCAAGAAAATAGAAATGCTGTCCTTTTATTGTAACTTTTGCCACTGTTCCAATATCGTATCGATTACAATTCGTTTTTTTTCTATCACTTAATTTTTCGTATTGACTGGGAAAATACTCGTCAAGAGATCTTTTGATTGCTGCATCTAACTCAGAAAAATCTGTACCATAATGCTTTCTTTGAAATTGACCTTGTATGCTTTTTATACTTATAAAGTCTCCGCTCATTGTAGTGTCAAATGTGGTGTTGGTAGGAATAACTACTGCAGAATCCTTCAATGTAAGTATGTCGCCTATGCAAAAAGACAGGAGCGTATCTTTTGATCCCAAGTAAGCAGAATGAGATAACGGCTCCTTATGTAAAAGGATTGCAATGAGCACAACGACCAATAGAAATGACTTTAAATGATTTCTAAAAAAAATCATCAATATGGTACTATCAAATAAAGCTTGTTCAATTTCACACAAAGAATAGTATCCACCTAATATTGCAAACATCTTCGATAAAAAATCTATCGGCTTCCGTTTTAACGGAATTATAATACTATTATTAATCTTAAATGCCAAGTTCTTCATAAACACTATCATCGTAGTAATATGCTCCTGTTTTGCCTTCTCTATGGAATTGCTCAAATGTGAATGGCCAATTTTCTAAAGCATATTGAAGTATTTTTGAATTAAAACTAATGTGAATAGCTAACGAATCTCTTATTAATGCAGGACAATACTCCCGATCTAAACTTCGCTTTCCATTTAGATTGACAACAATACAGGGAATTTCTCTTTTAATTGCTTGTTCAATTTCCCATCTTACATACTTATACAAGTATTTTGTATGTTCCCCCACTAGGAGCACAAACACTTTCGTGTTTCTAAATCGTTCTTGAAGACCAACCTTGATGGAAGCTTCGCTTTTATCATAGATATTGTTTATGTCATGAGCATCATAAAAGTTAAAAGATGAATGATCGTTCTGTTTCCACGCTTTCATCAAATAATAATATCGAAGATCATTATCTGCGTCCATAGAAACATATACCTTATTTCTGTATGCCATTTTGATTTTCCTTTCTTATTCAATGAATTAAATTTGCTTTTTTGAAGCTGAAAAAATTCTCATGAAACAAAGTGAGGAAATATCAGTAATATTGTTATTGATAGTTCAACTTCAGAAAACACAAACTTATTTTATTTTATTATAGCAGATAACACACCCAAAAGTCAAGTGTTACTCAAACATAAATCACAGCCGGATACATTAGTTCTTCTGCTCGTGCCTTAAAATTTTCCAGCAATCCAGCTTTCTTCAAAAAATCTCCATTGGCTGTTGTCAACAGAAACTCTGAATCCGTTTGTTCCCACAAAATTATTTGATCCCATACTACCTTTACTGCTTTTTGCTGAATTCTCATCAGATGCAGATATAATGTTCCATCATTCAGCATTTGTTCTAACTGCTCTGGACGTTCGTCCATTAAAAAGCCAAGCCGTTTTGCTGCATAGTTTCCTTCAAAGTCCAGCTCTCGATATTGTTTCCGTTTCGGACTGTAGTACAGTAACTTAAAATCACGATTTATCCCCGGATATTCTTCCAAACGCCATTTGGGAACATACCGTTCTGTTTCTGTATCATATACCATTGTTATAGAATCCACTGTCAATCATCCTTCCTGTTTTTCTGCAATAATTCGCATCAATTCCTGCCGTAGCATTTCTTCTGTTGTTTCCGGCAAATCACTTGCAAACTCATATGCTCCGATCAGCTGCTCTATACAAGCCTCTCCACACCGTTTCAGCTCGTCTTTTGGAATACCTGTCAGATTAGACACACACCCCAACAAATAGGCGTTGTAGCCATTCTCAATGATTTTGTGCAATCGGTGATACTCCTTAAATTCCAATGCAAACACCAATTCTACATGACATTCTTCAGACAGTTTTGATAGAGTGCTCACGTCCCAACCAGTCATTTGCGAAACAAGCTGCATATCGTCTAACTTCATTTTCGCTGCTCCTATACTTACGATTTTTTCTTATTTTTCCAATAGTAGAATGCAGCACCACCAGCTCCGCCAACAATAACAGCTACAGCTGCTACAACAAAACGCATAGATGTGCCGTTTGCAGTTGTTTCCTCTGCCGACTCTGTTGTTGCATCAGTAGTATTTTCAGAAAGATTATCTTCACTATAATATCCATCACCACTTGGATTTACATGATCTACAGTTGCATTATCATCATCACCATGATATGTTTTATTTTTTTCTGTATCATTAGAAGATCCTGTTCTACTGGAAAAACTATCTGCTGCACTCTCCTGTCCGAGATTGTCCTCTTCCTCTGAATCACCGTCCAACATCATAATATCTTCGTTTTCATCGTAGATGCCATAGTCTTCCGGAGACATATTTTCATACGGTTCATTCAAATATGTAAACTGATACAATTTGTCATAGCTTTCTGTCATGTTTCCGGCTGCATCACAAAGCTGCCACGTGTCACCAGCATCTACAAATGTGTATGTTCCGGTATCTCGTACCAGTTCCCATACACCGTTTTCCTCATCAGCATCTTCATTGGCATAGGGTCCGGTATATTCCAACCAATCCAACCAAGCTTCATGAAAGTCATCCATTTTTCTATCTGATGTAATGTCAACATCGTCCAAAGAGTTACTGTATGAAGGTCCGTGATCATTATAATATTCCATAAATTCGTCCATTTTAGAATATTGATATGCTACCATTGGATAATTCTCAATACCACCCAGCTTCATAGATGGAGAAGTGAAGTTTTCCCAACTATACTCCAACAAAGCAACCTTTAACGTCTGCCGATCAGCTTCTGCATTTACTGTAAGCTGCATCGATGCGATTGCACATACACTGCTGAAAATTACAGCCCATTTTCTTATTTTCATATACTTTTTACTCCTTTTTGTTTCAATTTACTTGTTTCTACTCGCATTATACCAGAATATCAATTAAAATTCAATCCTATTCTGCTTGATTCCAAAAATAATATTAAACTCTTTGTTTGCTTTCGTCGATGTTTGTCGAAAAATAGAAAGCCAGTGCCTTAGAAATCACATCTTCGATTTCCTCCGTTGCTGTTCCCTCCGGAAAATACCGGCTATAAGTCTTATAAGAGACACGCACGGCTTTTCGTTTGGGAGCATCAGACATACCACTCACGATTTCATGTACTTTTTCTTTTGTGAGTGTTCCTGCTGCGTTCCGAAGTTGTTTTGCAATCTTCATATCAATTTTGAAATTCTTCGCTTGTTCAAAAACAATACGCTGTTCTTCTTCTGACAAGAAGGAAAGTTCTACACCACTTCTAACGGCAAGCACTTTACTATCGATCCATTCTTTTAGATCATCATTCAACTTATTGATTCTGATTAGTTGTACAACGAATGTTCTGCAAAGTCCGTAGTCAGATGCAATGTTCTTTGCCGTATCGACCCCTTCATTTGACTTTTGACGCAATGCGTCAAAAGTTGCGACAGACTCACCATTTAGAATTTTCAGCTCTTTAATAATATCATTTCGCTTCCCTTGGGAAAACATTTCATGATGCCGTTGTGCAATTACAGCAGCTTGCTCACTGACTTTCAGATTATTGAAACCACGCTGTATGATGTTGCTCTCAATCACATACATCTCAGCTTCTTCCGCCGTCAGTCCTGTCTTCACAATTGCCGGAACTGTAGCTTTTCCAATGCTTTTCGCACAATTCCAACGATTATGCCCGATCAATATCTCATATTTCTGTACTGATGTTGACAACGGCTGTACGATTAGCGGAGTTAAAATCCCGTTTTGACGAATGCTTTCCTCCATATCCTCCTTTCGTTCTCCGGTATAAAGTTGGAATTTATGATTGTGATAGGGAATCAAGTTTTCAACGGGAATCTGTTGAATCTTATTTTCACTTCCTTCTTCAAAAGTTCCAAGCATCGTTTGCAAATCAAACGCAGCTGTCATCACCCACACCTCCCTCTATGCAATTCCAATAAGAATCCGCAGAATCAAATCCCCAAATAGCATAATCGCAAGTGTTGATCTCTTTCCATAAGGATTCACTTGTATTCGGAAATTGCTCCATCCAATCACAAAGCAGCCAGTCTTTCACATCAACATAGTCAAAACGTTCTAAATCAATACCATTACCACCTCGAAAAGCCGCATCTTGCACGTTTTGCATCACGAACAACATTTGCTCTAATGCCTTTGCATATCGCTGTTCTTCTGATACTTCTGGATTCTGATGAAAAGCAGACATACAACGAAGCATTTTTTTCAAATCTTCAAATCTCATATTCTTTCTCCTTGTAATAGTTTCTTTTGATGACATCTTGCGTTCTGTGGCTTTTATTCCATACCAGAAATCATAAATCTAACGCTTTTCTCATAAATGTCACCAAGAACAATCAGATCAGAAAAATTGAATGGATAATCTCTAAGTGCATCTTTATGTTTCTTATCACTTAATATAAAATCAGCCTTGCAGCATAGAAACTCATCGGGAATTTGCTCGCCAGAACAAATTCCTAAGTTATGTAAAACAATTCTGCTAAGCTGCATCTGCATATTAGCGATAATCGGATTATTATTTACATTATCAAAGATCGCAAGCAGCTTATCCCAACCACGTTCACTTATATTTGCAGTTGTTCTACATGATTGCCTTTCAACAAACTTTTTCTCATATCCACAAAGGAAAAGAATGCTGCAATTGGCGAATACGGCTATCTCATTCAGATATTCATCCTTTAAGGGGCTACCTACCTCTAAGGAAATAGTTCTTGCTGAAGTCAACTCATTTCCCCACAACTCCTGACTTACCACAGCACCTACACCATTATCACTATGTTCTTCTCCCAAAAGAAACCCAACTGTACACTCAAGCTTTTGAGAAATTTGAATGAGCACTGCATAACTAGGATTCCCACCATGTTTCCAGTTGGTCACATTACTTTTACTCAATCCCAGATCTGCAACTAGAGAACTGGGCGAATATCCTTTTTCTTTGCAGCGTGTTTTGAACGCATTATAATCCACAAATCTCACTCCTCATTTTCTGAAAACCGGTATCTCCAAAAGTCATACATATTTCTTGTAATCTTATGAAATCGAATTTCTTCCTGCTTTTCCCACCACAATTTCAATAAACTCTGTAGTTCATTATCTTCAAACTGTAAAAGAAACTTCCCGTCTTCCTTTTTAATCTTTATCCCATGAATGTCTTCCAATGCAAACAGCAGCTGCATGGTGTCGGCTATATCTGAAACACAAAAAGCTTGTAATGAAACCTGCAAAACACTTGCAAGTTTCTTTTTCAATTGCATATTGGGATTTCTGGATCCCTGTTCATACTGTGCCACTCGCACACCGGCAGTATTTTCACCAAATTCAATCGCCATACCTAATTCAGCTTGTGTCAAGCCTTGCATTTGGCGAATTTTACGAATACGGTTTCCAAGTACATTTTTTCCACTATGCCTTTGTAAGTTTAATGCAGCCTTTTCTACATTCTCATCTTCATGAAGATAGTAATATCTCATCCACTGCTCTATTCCCGGATACATTTTTTCTATGACAGTAAAAAGAAAACAATCCATTTCTTCAATGTTTTGAATATCCTGATATTTTTTTGTTTTCCCCTCATTCCATTCATGCCAAATCAAATTCAATTCATCTGCGAGTGGAACCAGCAGATGCTGATTTACTGCATATAAAATCTCATTGTACATTTCGCTATAAGTCATAACGGGTTCTTTATCGATCTCCCCCATTTTGCTGAATAAAGGCTGCTCTGCCCATTTCAATTCTCGAATTACATCGATTATGAAACCGCCTATTGCAATCAACTGTTTCCATTCAGGAAGATCTCCATCCAAATACAACTGAATCGACTTCAATTTTCTGACTAGATTCTCATTTTGTCCATTCTTGTTGATGTATTCCTTCGTAAATTCCATGTTTTCTCCTACCTATAAATCAAATCTCTGATGGTGCTACCCTGTGCAGCAATTTCATTCTCTCCTTTTTGATTTCACTGATTGTGAGATCTGCTTTTATCAGTAAATCCATACAAGCCCACAACAGCCGTTTGGTATCAAAATCTTGTTCGCATTCAAAAGTATACGCACTGATCATGCCGTCTTTATCCAATTCCATATGAATGCCCTCTACAAGCTGCTGGACAAAAATCTGTATCTCATTTTCATAGCTATTTCGCAAAAAGCATCTCTGAAAACAATCTTCGTCTGTTTCTGAAAAGGCAGATGTCCGAAGAAATCCAAATGCCAAATCATTGTTGCTATCTTTTAGATACCATTTCTCGCCATTCTTCTTTTCGTCATAAGTCTTAATTCTGATTTGTTTCATCATCTGCCCCCCCTAATTCCCTGTAAGTCATCATACTGTATGATCTCCTCTGCAAGAGCAGCATATTCTGCTCCCAACTTTGTACGTACAGCAATCATGTTTCCAGCAGCTGCCGCTTTTGCAGCTTCCACACTGTTGTGAATAACAGTATGAAACAATACATCCTCGTATTGCTGTCCCATTTGCCACATAACTTCTCGACTGATCGTTGTCCGGTCATTTACCATCGTCGGCAAAATCCCTCTCATACGCAGCGTAGGATTTACCATAGAGCGAATTTGCTGATAGAGGTTCATAAGAGAACGCAATCCGTCCATTGCAAATTTTTGTGACTGCACAGGAACAATCATTTCATCAGCTGCAACCAATGCATTGATAAGAAGAATCCCCAAAGAGGGAAGACAATCCACCAACACATAATCGTACTTCTCTACCACCTCCGGCAAAAGAATACGCTTTAAGACGCTTTCTCGTGCAAAAGCCGGTATCATTCTCATTTCAGCACTTGCAAGATTTATATCAGAAGGAATATAGTCGATGTGATATTTCACATTGCAATAGATGCCTTGCTGCACCTGTAGAGGCGTCACCATACTTTGTTCGATTACTTCAAGAATCAAATCTGTAATCATCACATCGCCAATTTCAAATCCAAGATAAGCTGTCAAATTTGCCTGTGGATCTAAGTCTACCAACAGTACCTCTTTCTTTTTGGCTGCCAATGCTGCCGCAAGGTTAAACGTCGTAGTTGTTTTTCCTACACCGCCCTTCTGATTACAAATCGCAATTATCTTTCCCATAAATACACACTCCTTTTAGTTCACCATGTTCCGAAGCATTTGAATCTGCATTCGCAGCTCTGTTACTTCATCCTGCAAGTTTTCAGCTGTCTTCTTGGCTTGCTCCAACTCACGCCGTTTTTTGTCACGATACCTTTTCGAACGAATCCGACTATTTTGACGATCAGTCAGTTTTTTACACTCTGAACAGTACTGCTTCGAAATCAACGCAAAATAATCTGTATCATAGACATTTCCGATCTCTTTGCCGCAAATTTTACAGCGTTTTAATTCTAACATTGCAAACTCCTTTCTGTTTCCGTTGCATCACGCAAACATTCTAAAAACGATTGCGTTCGTCACGGATACATCTGTTTCAGTTCGTCACGAAATCATTCCAAAAGCCTTTTCATTCGTCACGCAAACGTTTTTTTCTCCCCGTTTGTGTGACGAACAGTCCGATTTAGCCGCTTTTCAAAAGTCTCCGAAGGAGAGTTCTTTGACGAGTTCGCTCATGCATTAAAAATTGAATCAATTCGCCGCAAGTAGTGTTCTCGGAAAAATCTCCATCTAACCATAATTCCAACTCTTTTTCTTCACCATTACAATCAAACCATTGCAATGTCAGCACACCCTCACGATTTCCTCGACGATACATCTGCATATCCGTAATCATATCTTCCAAACTTTGAATATCCTCATTAACCATAGACATCTGTTCTACTCTTTTTTGTGCTGCAACATAATCAAAGTATCCGAATTCCGAATCACGCTCTTCCGATAAAAGTCGATGTGCCAATTGGCGTAACAATCCCATTTTCTCACCTCATGTAAAAATCAGTTTCTACTAAAACGGAACTTCTTCGTCTGAAAGAATTTCTTCAAACTCGGATAAATCAAGATCTGAACTCCAACCATTTTCCTCTGGGTGTTCTGCCGTATCCTGTATTGCAGAATGCTCCGTTTCTTTCATGTACTGCTTTGATTTTTCTCCTGTAAAATAGATATTTTCCGCCAGCACTTCCATCGTAAAACATCGCTTTCCGTCTTTTTCATATGATCTTGTCCGAAGCATTCCTTCCAGTGCAATCATACTGCCCTTTCTGAACCACTCCCCAAAAACTTCGCCCTATTGTTCCATGCCACACAGCGGATAAAATCAACCTGTTCTTTCTTTTTTCGCTCACAGGCGATTACTACATTACAAACACATTTCTGCGTTTCCGCATCGATCATATGCAGTTCTGGATCAGCGGTCAAACGTCCCATTAACACAACATGATTTAGCATTTACTATCATACCTTTCTACTCATATCTACTCATAAATTTCAACTTCAGTTACCCAACTCAACAACTGGATCCCATCCTCTGTTAATGAATACTGTTGGGTGTCGTTTGCTGTCATCAATCCCAGATACAAAAGTTCCTGTAAAGCAACTACATTACTTTCATCTCTACAGATGCAATTTTGATGAATCTGAAAAGACTTGTACTTCCACCCACGCAAACGGGTTCCATTAAAAGAAATTGTACGTTTCATCAACTCGATCTGTTCGAATGTGATATTGCAATAATCCCGATACCGCATAAACTTTCTCCAACCCCTCTTTAATACAATTCATCATCTTTCTTCTGCTGATTCTCCTGCACTTGCTGCTGACTGTGAAGATATTCCTCAATAGTAGTACGTGCATAATCCAATTCTTTTAACTCGGCTACTACTTGACGAAATACTCCATTTTGAACATTTCTCTGTTCTATCAGCTTATCTCGCTCCTGTGAAAGCCGTTCCAAACTTGGAATCTTCCGGTCTGGGAATCGTTCCAAAAGAGCCGATTTAGCATCTGAAAACTGTTGCAGCTCTTGCTTGTGCTCCTTTTCATACTTTTTTCGGAATGTAGCACTCTGATACGCATCATAAAACGGCTTGTACTTTTTGTATTTCTTCACAAGCTTTATTGTATCTGTCACAGTTTCAATCTGACGTTGCAGCTTGTTCAGATCTCCTACTAACTGCACACGCTGCCCATATGTCAAAATAGACCGTTGTTCTAATTCTTCTTGAGTTGCAATTCCTTTTTCTGTGAGGTAATTCAGAATCTTAGAAGCCTCTTTCATATTCTGAATTTCAGCCCATCTTGACAATCCCTTTGCCTGTTGAAACTTCTCCGCAGAAGTATCATACAAACGAGTCTTCTGCGTGGACGTTGTTCGTCCAGTTCGCAGTAACTGATAATTGTCAATTCGCTTTCGAATTTGTTTTTCCTCATAATACCAGCCCAGTGTTCGAGAACGACAAAATCGCTTCATACCCTCTAAGCAATATTTCAAAGAAATCACATTCTCCGGACGATAAACTACATTCACATCTTGTTGCTTTAGCTGATAAAGGAAATCATCGAAACCAGTGCAGTTCATGATTGCAGCATCAATCTTATCTTTTAGTTTTGCTTTCCATGAACGGTTCTGTCGAGCCATGTCCCATTCATAATGACTCTTACCTTTTCCTTGTTTCGGATTTTCAATTACATTCAAACCATATTCTCTGCACAAAGCATCACTGATTTCCTGCAATCTTTCCTTTTCGTGCCCACCTCGATTCTCTTGATATTCGAAGCTTCGAAAGGTTTCCATATTGGTATTGCAAAAGATAATATGATTATGAATGTGATCCTTATCAATGTGCGTTGCAAGCACATATTGATAATCATCATGCAAAAAGCTTTTTACAAGTTTTCTGCCAATTTCCATTGCTTCATCAGGTGTGATTTCATCGGGCAAAAAAGATTGTATCATATGCTTGGCAAGCACATCTCCTCGACCAGTTCCCATGCTTCTGGTTTCCATAAAATCTTCTGCAATTAAATTTGCCTGAAATGGTGCACAGCAAAATGTTTCAATCAATCTGCCTTGTTCAGTTTTTTCAGGTTTCATGATGTAGGCAATTGCTTTTGACAGCGTAGAACGGATTGAATGGATTTTAGTGACCGCCATATTTCCTCATACCTTTCTTGCAATTCCACAAAATCCTCCTTGTACAGAATTCCACTTTGATTCACTCGAATTGCAATTTGGTTTACATTGTTCCCGATACGCTGTAAACTTTGCTGTAAGTCTTTCAGTAAAGCCGAATCATAACGAATGATCATTCCCGTAATTGCCATTTTGCGTAGATAATCAGACATCGTAGAGCAACCCGAACATTGCAATTTCTGCATGATGTATGCATATTCTTCTTGCGTAACACGGCACTTAATGCAAACTGTTCGATTTCCAGAAAAATCCGACATGATACATCACCTCCTTTCTTTCAAACAAGGTGTTTTTGGTTTTGGGCTTTTGGAATAAAAGCTGTGATATTCTATTTTTCACGAAGTGCGAAAAAGGCAAAAATGGGGTTTTAGGGGTATCCCTTAACAAGCATGATTTTCGAAGAAAATCGCTATTTGTGGCACAAATAGCTTGCTTGCTACTCTGGGGAACGCCCTACGGGTGTTCCAGCCACCCACGGGCTCTGCCCGTTAAGATTAGGGAACCAATCCGCTAAAAAGGATACTCTCTGCCCAGCAAGCAAATTGTTGCGTGACAACAAAAATGCAGATAGAGCACACAACAATATGAGCTGTTTCAGGGAAAAGAAGATTTCCTGATAAAAAGGCTGTTTGTCAAAAATGCACCCTCACTATATATACCGAATCCAACAAGCAAGTTATCGGTACTTTTTTCAGAAAATCTCAAAAATTGTAGAAATACACAAAAAGAATTTTTTAGGATTGTAGATATAGCACAAAACAAAAAAGAGCCATTCTCAAATAAGAATGACTCTTTCAAAAAGATATAGAAAAAAAGAAAATGGACTCCAGAAAAAATCCAGAGTCCATAATCTGTGCGGCAGCGGCATCTTCATTGCATCAGATACCTGTCAATCATTTTGCAGAAAAAAGCAAAAGAACGGATAGAATCCGAGGAAATTGCTGATTCTCCGTCATTTTGAGACAGAAAGGGAGCAATATCAACGCTTTTTCTAAAAAATGTGCCTAATATTCTCAAATATCACAAAGTTTTGCTTGACATCATAACTGAAATGTGATACAATGATAAACAAAAGAGCACCCCCACAGGGTATAGTTGCGTTGACGCACAACTATACCCTTACGCCAGACAGAAGACCTAACCCGTATTCTGTACTGACTTGTGAGAATGCTGTTCATGTATCCGTTTTGTAAGTGGCTGTCCGGTCACTCAAAATGCGATGCTTTGAATAGATTTTTGCGAGCCTGTCCAGAGTACCATTCTGGCAGGCTTGCTCTTTTTTTAAACAATCCCAAACAATCAAACATCTTATATCAGCATTTTTTGCTGACGGTACTTTCTGTGCATTCGTTCAAACCGTTATCATCAAACGAATTGGTTTGGACTCAGCCGCTGCAAAGTAGTGAGGATGTTGCCGTTCGGTGGTATGTGAAGCGTTCTATTCAGACGCTTTACACCATTTTTTATGATACACAGTCTTTCGACTGATTGATTTCAAAAAGAACATTCAGGCAAATCAACAGCTAAACTTGCACCTCCAGCTGTTTCACTTGCTTGAATGTTCTTTTCATTTTGGTTGCGGGAGCCAGATTTGAACTGACGACCTTCGGGTTATGAGCCCGACGAGCTACCGAACTGCTCCATCCCGCGATATACTTTCGTCCGTACCTCTCGTACCGACTTAATTAGTATACCACATTTTACGTCGCATGTCAACTGTTTTTCCGATTTCAAAAAATAAAAAAGTTCTACAGCATCAAATTTATAAATATAAGGTGCAATCAGCTCATAAAGTGCAATTCAGCAATTATATAAGCCCAAAACGCAATTGAAAAAGTTGTATCTTTCAAATTACCATTGCTCCTGCAAAAGCAAAATTCAGGCGTATTCGCATAAAAATCAACGTCCTGCGGCAGAATCCTATGCTGACACGCCCAAATCACACGCATAATTTCGTCGTTTTTCCAAATTATTGTTATGCCATGATCGCATTCTTATAGCGAATCAAGTCCAAATAAATCTCCTGCTGTTTCTGGTCAATGGCATACTGAATATACTTGTCCACGTTTTTCTTCGTAACAAAATCCGTCTTTCCCAGAAGCACCTGAATCAGCTGCAAATTACCGTTGTCAATCAGCATCTTCACGCCCTTGGTAAGCATCTTTTTCACATACGCCTTAGCTTCTGCGTTGTCGTGCAAGTCGATCATTTCTACAGCCATCTGAAATTTCATACACAGCGGCATTTTCACCTCTTTGTCCATTTTTCCGGTTCGCAGCATTTCTTTCACCGCAACAATATCTTTTTCCACTTCAATATAATAGCCAACAATCAGGAACTTTTCATCAGAAATCGCAATTTTAATATTGGTCAGACTTTCACACCCCCAAAACGCCGCTTCTACAATATTGATTACACGCTTCGGAATCATAATGCTGGTCAAACTTTTACAACAGGCGAATGCCCAATTTCCAATACTGTTCAAACTGTCGGGAATCTTAACACTAGTCAGCCTTTCGCAGCTATTCCATACACCACTTCCAATACTAGTCACACCATCTGGAATTGCGATACTGATTAGATTAGTACATTTATAAAACGTCCAATCTCCAATGCTAGTCACATGATTTGGAATTGTGATATTGGTCAAACTTATGCAATCAACAAATACACACTTCCCAATACTAGTCACACTGTCAGGAATCGTAACGCTGGTCAAACTTTTACAACTATGAAACATATAATCTCCAATAGTGGTCACGCCGTTCGGAATTACAATACTTGTCAGGCTTGTACACTCACAAAACGCATGATCCTCAATACTAGTCACACTATCCGGCATTGTGACACTAGTCAGACCTTCACACCTCGAAAACGCCCAATCACCAATACTAGTCACCCCGTCCGGAATCACAACATCTCCGCCTGCACCAGTATACTTTACCAGTACACCATTTTCAATTTCAAAGTCATTGTTACTGCTCATTTGCATTTTTCCTTTCTGTATAAAACGACGGTATCATATCAATTATAAACTGTTTTAAAATAAATGTCAAAAGTAATTCTATATATTGTAAAACAGTTTTGTTTCATTTGATGCTAATATTATGCCACTTTAGTTTTTCAAATAAAATAGAACTATAAAAATTCTGCCGAAAAAACAAAAAAAGCAGGACAAAAACACTGCCCTGCTTTTCGTTTGCCTGTAGATGAATCAAGACGGTTCCTGTGTAAAATCGGTGATTTCCTCCACGATTTGTGCAATTTTGACCATTTGTTCCGGCGACAGCCCATTCATAGCAACCTTGATGCGGTGAAAAGCGTCTTCTTCCTCCACTTCCGTATTAGAATCAATGTCCAGCAATTTCGGGATCGACACTTTCAGCCCGTTGGCAATCTTCGAAACGGTTTCAATCGTGGGGCATTTTTCCCCGCGTTCCACCTTGCCGATATAAGCAGGGTGAATTTCTGATGCAAAAGCCAGTTCTTCCTGACTAAGGTGCTGCCGGGTGCGGAACTGACGGATTCGTTCTCCGACAGCAACGGCGACGTTGGTTTTGTTCTTCATAATGGAAATCCTCTGTTTCTGACCGCCCGAAAG
>OGPE01000832.1_pt1 | contig 21868 bp, 15 predicted proteins | sample 1552881 | NCBI WGS metagenome assembly OGPE01 (sample SAMEA2580236, study PRJEB22360) | human gut metagenome | biome: human gut; feature: human-associated habitat; material: faeces | place: Denmark | collected 2008/2010 | reverse complement strand
TCTTGCGTGTAGGTATATCATGGCTTCGGTCTGATAGAACCTTTGGCGGTTTCTTTGGAAGCCGCCTTTTTAATTTGCCGCAGTTCTTGTTACGGCTTTTACATTTCCTCTATCCCTCAAATCACGACCTTCATTCGCTTCCATAAACATTTCCAGAATATCGGTTTTAATCAGGACTTTGCGACCAACCTTTAATACTGGAAGTTTCTTCCATTCTACAAGCTGTCTTAAGGTGTTTCTGCCGATTCCCGTATAGTCAGCAGCTTCTTCGATGGATAATGCAATTTTTCTTTGCGTCATATAATCACCTCCTTATAAATTGCATTATGCAATTCTTGTGATGTAAGTATATCCTTTTCACATCTTTTTGTCAAGCGTTACGAAATGTTAAAAATAAACTTTATATTGCATATTGCAATTTCAGAAAAACAATGCTATAATTCATACATACCGAAAAAGGAGGCAGTCAGCATGAAAGATAAAGAATTACGCAAGCTGATAGGCAGCAGAGTAAAACAGCGCCGTCTGGAATTGAATCTGACACAGCCTTATGTCGCAGAAAAGATGGGTGTTACCGCTTCTACAATCCTGCGTTATGAGAATGGTTCGATTGACAATACGAAAAAAATGGTGCTGGAAGGTCTTTCGGAAGCACTCCATGTATCTGTGGAATGGCTCAAAGGGGAAACAGATGAATATGAAACCGACATTACGGATAAGAGAGAGTTACAGATTCGTGATGCGATGGGAGATATTCTGGAACAGTTACCGCTTGCCCTTACCAAAGAAGAAGATGCTTTTTCAAAAGATTTATTACTGCTGATGTTAAAACAATATGGTCTGTTTTTGGATTCCTTCCAGTTCGCCTGCAAAAACTTCAAGGGGAATGCTGGTCAGACGGATATTGCCAAAACAATAGGGTTTGAATCGAATGATGAATATAATGAGATTATGTTCTTAAGGGAAATCACTCACACCATCAATGCTTTTAATGAGATGGCAGACGTTGTAAGGCTCTATTCCAAGAAACCAAAAACAGCAGAACAAAGGCTTGCAAATCTTTTATCAGAAGTCTTATACGAAGATTCCGAATCGGTATAGTAAGACAACCGGAGTTATGATATACTTACACGCACGAAGCATTTCATCAGTTCCGATTGTCTAATATCGAAAGGAGACATACGATTATGGCAAAAGGATCTGTAAGAAAAAAAGGAAAGAAATGGTACTACCGCTTCTATGTAGAGGACGCAAGCGGCAATCTTGTTCAGAAAGAATGCGTTGGAACAGAAAGCAAAAGTGAAACTGAAAAGCTGCTCCGTCAGGCAATGGATGATTATGAGAAAAAGAAATTTGTTGCCAAAGCGGAAAATCTCACAGTCGGACAACTTTTGGATGTGTGGGCAGAGGAGGAATTAAAAACAGGTACGCTCAGCAATGGTACGGTGGAGAATTACCTCGGAACAATCCGAAATATCAAGAAACACCCATTGGCAGAACGGAAACTGAAAAATGTAACCTCTGAACATTTGCAATCCTTCTTCGATTTGCTTTCCTTCGGGGGAGTTCATCCCGACGGAAAAGAGAGAAAGGGTTACAGCAAAGATTACATCCATTCTTTTTCCGCAGTCATGCAGCAGTCCTTCCGCTTTGCAGTATTTCCAAAACAGTATATTACGTTTAATCCCATGCAGTATATTAAACTGCGGTATCAGACGGATGAAGTTGATTTGTTTTCAGACGAGGACATGGACGGAAATATCCAACCAATTTCACGAGAAGATTATGAAAGATTGCTTGCTTATCTGCAAAAAAAGAACCCAGCCGCAATACTTCCAATCCAGATAGCCTATTATGCCGGGCTTCGTATTGGAGAAGCCTGCGGTTTGGCATGGCAGGACGTAAATCTGGAAGAACAATGCCTTACCATAAGACGCAGCATCCGATATGATGGCTCAAAGCGCAAATATATCATCGGACCAACCAAGCGGAAAAAAGTGAGGATTGTTGATTTTGGAGATACGCTGGTAGAGATTTTCCGTAATGCCCGGAAAGAGCAGTTAAAAAATCGAATGCAGTACGGAGAACTTTATCACACGAACTACTACAAAGAGGTCAAAGAGAAAAACAGAGTGTACTACGAATATTATTGCTTAGACAGAACAGAGGAAGTCCCGGCAGATTATAAAGAAATTTCTTTCGTCTGTTTAAGACCGGATGGTTGTCTGGAACTTCCAACTACTTTGGGGACTGTTTGCAGAAAGGTGGCAAAAACATTAGAGGGATTTGAAGGCTTTCATTTCCACCAGTTACGTCACACCTATACAAGCAACCTTTTAGCAAATGGAGCTGCCCCAAAAGATGTGCAGGAATTGTTAGGACACTCAGATGTAAGTACCACAATGAATGTCTATGCTCACTCCACAAGAGATGCGAAACGAAAATCGGTTCGGCTTCTTGATAAAGTGGTAGGCAATGACTAAAAAAATTCCCTTATTTCCCTTGTGATTATCTCATAAGGGCAAAAATAAGGGAAACTACATATCATTTCACTAATGGACAGGCAGGAAAGCCTATAAAATGGGGAAAGTTAGAGGAATAATTATATAAATCCCAGTTTGTTTATGTATCTATATCCGACAAGAATAGTAGAGATGGAAAATTTTGTGAATTTTATATTTATGTAAATTCTTCAAATATAACAGCTAAAGCAGTTGGCAATAATACGGTGATAGCGAACTCAGGAGAGAAAGTAACACTAAAGGTATCCGCAAGCAGTAATCAGGGGAAGCTTACATATACATGGTATAAAGGACAGTCATACGGAGGAGATGTAGGACAGTTAGGGCATAAAGCATCTTATACCTGTACAGCACCGGTTAACAAAACAAAAAAGCTGAAGACTGAGGATTATCACTGTGTGATTTCTGATGAAATGGGTAATTCAAGCACAGTTTCCTTTACTGTATATGTAAACAGTAAAGCCAAAGAGAGCAAATTAAAGACAAATAAGGTCTATATTCTGACATGGGATAGTCAGGTGGAACAGGCGATAAAGGCGGTTAATAAGATATATCCGTCTTATACAAAGAATATCGAAGTGATCAAATATGAAGTTGGCGGAGGATCAGCTGAATATTATGCATTAGTACAGCAGAAGCTTGCAAACAATCCCGAAGCTACGTTTATCGTTTTGATGGATTCAGCAAAGCTGGATGTACTTTTATCTACAGGAGTATTTACAGATTTGGACAAGCTTGGACTTACAGATGCTTACAGCCAGTCTTATCCATATACCAGAAAAGCAGGAACCTATAAGGGCAAGCTTGTAGCGATGACACCGGAAGCAACACCGGGAGCATTTATGTTTGATCCGGATATTGCACAGAAGGTTCTTGGAACTTCAGATCCTGAAAAGGTTCAGAAGATGATCGGAACAGCTGATGGCTATCTGTCTGTTGCTGCAAAGATGAAAGAGGCCGGTTACTATATGACCTCCGGAGCATCAAAATATACAATGAGTGGTTGTGAGGGTATTCTCAATAACATGATAGGGGATACATCGTATTCTTACGAGGATAATAGCAAGGTATTTATGTTATCTGAAGCAGATAAGAAGACTGTGGAAAAGATCGCGAAGGCGACCCGTAGAAATGGATATGATACAGGAAGCTCGATGTGGAGCAGTGCTTGGGTGGCTGATATGACATCCGGTAAGGTATTTGGCTGGTTCTCTGGCACCTGGGGACAGTATAGCATTACATTTGACAAGCCGATGGCTGCCTGTCAGGGACCATTTGCCTATAACTGGGGTGGTACATACTACGCAATTAAGAGTGGCAGGCAGGATGAAGCAGCAGTGCAGTTCCTAAAAGCCTTATGCTGCGATCCTTCTGTAATGGGTTCTCTGGGCGACCTTCCAAATAATACCGTTGCAGCTCAGAAGGTGGTCAGTAAGGGTAAGAATCCTGCAGCTATGAAAAATAATCAGAATATTTATAAAGTATTCGATAAGATGGCAAGAAGCATCAATGGTGGTTCTTATAAGATCTCAAAACCAAAGGTATCCCTTACAAGTAATGGCATTGTAAAGGGATCTGACGGAAAATATTACTATGTAAAGAAAGGTCTGATTCAGTCAGGCAGAAGCGGATTCATCAAAGTTGGCAAGAAGACCTATTACATCAAGAAGGGTGTAGTGCAGAATAAAAAGACCGGATTCGTGAAGAACGGCAAGAAGTACTACTATGTAAAGAAGGGTGTCTGCAGTACAAAGAATGAATTTGTAAAGGTAGGTAAGAAGACCTATTATCTGAATAAGGGCGCAAAGAACACCAAGACCGGATTTGTAAAAGTCGGTAAGGCAACTTATTACGTTAAGAAAGGTCTGAAGACTACACAGACAGCATTTATCAAGAATGGCAGACAGGAATACTATGTCAAGAATGGCGTATGGAAGAAGTCTTATACCGGAAATGTCACCTATAGAAATCATGTTTACTATGTGAAGAAGGGTGTAAAAGTAAAAAAGGTGAGATAATACATGAAGAATAGATTGAAGCAGATCATTGTCTGGTGCATGGTGGCAGCATTGCTATGCGTGAATTGCTCATTTACATCAGAAGCGAAAACAGGCAGTAAGGTTACAGTTCCAAAGACATCTATTACGTCAGTAAGATCCAGATCAGCGGGACAGGTGACAGTAAGATTTAAGAAATCAAAAAAGGCGGGCAGCTATCAGATTCAGATCAGTACAGACAAGAAGTTTAAGAAAAACGTAAAAAGCCAGAAAGTCAGTGCTAAGAAAACAACGGTAACGTTTAAGAAGCTGAAGCAGGGCAAAAAATATTATGTCAGAGTGCGTGTGTACCGGACTGTAAAGAAGAAAAAATATCACAGCGCATGGAGTAAAGTGAAGTCTGTTAAAGTGAAAAAGAAGACGACAAAGAAGGACTCCGGTCAGAAGAATACTGGTGATAGCAATAAGTCTGAGAACACCACAGATGTAACGGATGCCACTGAGAACGCAGGCACCACCAAGGATACAGACACCACTGGAAACACAGGTGCAACTAAGGATACAGATACCATCGGGAACTCAGGCACTACCGGGGACACGAATTCCGGCGGACAGGAGTCCGAGGATCAAAAAAAAGAGTGGGATGGCACGGCAGAGCTGGAAAAAATGGAATATGAAGTGGGAGAAGAAATAAAGGTTCATTATTCCAAGCAGCCGGAATGTGCAGGAGAAATAAAGGAATATTATACTTATGGTAATCAGGGAGAATATATCGATTATACAGAAAGATATACCAAAAAGAATGAGAACGGAAATGTGGTATGTACGAGTGTTGGACATACCAGCCTGTGTATTATATTCCCTGAGACAGAGCATTATAAAGAGACATGGATTGCTTTGGGAAAAGTGAGAATATACAATAATGAAGACCCACTTGGAGGATTTAATCTGTCCGGTTATAAGTACGGGGAAACCATGAAGAAAGAGGTTGAAGATATAACCGTAACGAATGGTACAGGTTCTTTTTGTGAATGGTTTGCATGTGAAGGTAATGCTGCATGGTTAAATGAACATATAACCTTTAAGGTATCCGATGTTACACCGAAAGAATACAGAAATCTGATGGATTGGGCAGGCTGGAATACTTCAGAACCGGAAATAAAAGTAGAAACCTATAATCTGAAGGGGGTATATGGAGAGACAACATCCGTTACGACTTCGACAACAAGTGGAAAAATAGAATTTTCCGGCAAGGCAATGTCACAGTGCAAGCTTACTGTAACAGCTGGTGCAGGTGTGCGCGTGTGCAGACTGGATGCTTACAGGGATGGCGTTTTATATGACACTATGTATGTTGCTCCGAAGCCATATGATGAAGATGGAAATCTTCTTGATACAGAATTGTATACAAAGGTTCGGAGAAATGTAGAGGCAAAGCTGTGGACAGATGATATGTCGAATTATGATAAGCTGAAAACTCTTGCAGATTATATTTCAACGACAGCGCATTATCCGGGATATCAATGTACTCAAAAAGATGTAAATCCGACTCTGTGGGATGGATTCTCAGTCGATGGTATTGCGCTTTATTATAATATGTTCAATATGCCGGTTTTAAACCGCGCGATGGCATTGCGTGGCGGTATCATAACCTGTGTGGCTATAGATATTGTCTGCGCTGCGGCAGAGGAGGATCTGAGACTGAATTATCTGTATGATAAAGCGACAGATACTGTTGCAGAAGGCGAAGGCGTATGGCTTACGATCGGAGATGCCAGTACCAATCCAAGCGCAGGAGCGCATGAGTCTCTGGCATACAAAGATGCCGATGGCAATATTGTATATATCGATGCGCAGGGAAGAATGGCAAGAAATTCATGTGAAGAACATGGCTGCCTGGATAAGGTCATCAGAGACTAGAGCCGCGCCGGACATGAAGAGGCGAAGAATATAGAGGCAGATATTTAATCAAATAATGAAGGAGATGGATAAGATATGAAACAATTTTTAAAATCACATGCAATTTTATTCAGTATGCTTGCAGTCCTGATCGGATGCTTAATTTACCCGAATCAGGCAGATGCAAAGACATATCAGACACAGGATAACTATATTGGTGGTGGCGGATGTTCAGTTGTGATCAGTGGTAATAAGGTTTATTATTCAATCACGGAAACTGGAAAAATCTTCTGCTATGATATCAAAACGAAGAAGACAAAAACCATTGCCAAAGCAGGTGGAAAAGGATTTAGAAGCTTGAGAAAAAAAGGAAATTATCTGTATGCAGTCTATGATAATTATGGCGGATCCGATGGATCAGATAAGTATATCGTGCGTGTATCAATTAAGAATGGTAAGAAAACAAAACTTGCAAGAGGCCGTGATTTTGTATTTGCAGGCAAAAAGATCTACTATACAAAGACGCAGCATGTAAAGACCAGTGATATAGAATATGATAAAACGGTTGGTACATATTCCATGTCACTTACCGGAAAAAATAAAAAGAAAGCAAAATCTGTTGTATTAAGTACAGAACGGGATGCAAGAACGCCGATCAAGACATCAAAAGGTTCACTTACCTCCAGAGGAAAGACAGTGGGTAGTTTATATTTTCCACAGGCGATAGATTATACGACGTCAAAGGGAAAGAAAACGGAGATCTATAATGTATTGAAGGATAAGAATGCAAGCAGTACTTCAACGATACAGTATTATACATTACAGGGTGATTACATTGTGTATAAGAAATGTGATAAAAATGGATATTCCAAACTGATACTCGTGAAAAAGAACGGGAAAGGATCCAAAGTTTTATATTCAGAACCTTCTGCAAGCGGTTGGTAAAATGAAAATACAGGCGTTACAGCCGGTCGGTGTCAGGTGAGGGTCAGAACTTATAGCGTCAGATAGACAGTTAGAGCTTATGGCATCAGATGGACGATGTTGTATTTAGCATATGGCATCAGATACAGATAATAGAATTTATTTGTATCTGGTGCCTTTTTTTACGCATTGTGATGGTAAAAAATGCGGATTAATGCTACAATAAAACGAATGGGGAAACGCTTTGGCAGATACGAATGAAAAGGCTGAATGAGATCATACGAGAGGAAACGAAAAAATGAACAAACGAAACCGGTTAAAAACCATTCGGCCGCAGAATGAACGTGCGGCAAGAGCATTCCGTAAGAAGCAGAACATGAAGGTAGAGCTGAATAAAAAGTGGCTGCCTGTTGTCTATGTGGTGATGCTCGGTATCTGTATTTTACTGAATGTGACAAATGATAGTCTGGATCCGGCAAATGTGCTGATCAGTGTCTGTATGTTTGGAATCGTGGGAGCGATATTTGTCTATGCATATAAGCATTTGAAGCATATCGACCAGATGGGGGAAGATTTTCGTATAGCTATCAGCTATATCAAGGGCGATTATGCAAAAGAAAAGAAGCTTCTTTGGGATCTGTATCGTACCGAGACCCGGTATGGTATCTTTAATGAGGAACATCTGAGAAATTCCTATGTAGATTATGTGGAAGAAATGAAACGTCTGGAGCAGGATGAGGAAGAAAAATATGCCTGCGATATCGAAGATTTTATCAATTACCAGCTGATCGATGATGCGGTTGAAAAAGGTCGTCTGAGTCTGGTTCCGGGAGCCATGACAGGACTGGGTATCCTTGGTACCTTTATCGGTCTGTCAATTGGACTTCAGGCATTTAATACAGGTTCAGCAGAGGAGATTACGAACAGTATCGGACCTCTGATGGATGGTATCAAGGTTGCGTTCCATACATCTATCTATGGTATGATCTTTTCCCTGACATTTAATCTGATCTTTAAGACGGTTCTGGAACAGGCATATCACAAGCTGGATGAATTTGTAGCAGAGTTCAAACGGTATGTGCGTCCGGATGCGACTTACGATAACGGTAATCTGGAACTTGATTTCCAGAAGAAACAGTTGGAAGCAACGATAGCAACACAGAAGGCAATCGAAGAAACACTTGCATATCTGAAATCCATGCATGAAGATATCGAAGATATCCGTATCCTGACGAAAGATCAGAATGACATCTTCCGGGGCAGACTGAACCGCCCGAGGGCGATCGAGCAGAGCAGCAGGGAGGGATAAGGCATGAGTAAGAAACGAAGAAGACCGGAGGAAGAAGAAACCTCTTACTGGCTGTCGTATTCCGATATGATGGCGGCACTCCTTCTGATCTTTATTCTGATCATTTCTTTTACACTGATGCAGTCAAAGAGCCAGTATGAGAGTAAACAGGCAGAGCTTGATAAGCAGAAAGAAATTATCAAGGAACAGGAGCAGTTGCTAAAAGATCAGCAGGATGAGCTGGATCGTATCGCAGGCATCCGAAGTGATCTGGTGGCGGCACTCCGTGATGAGTTCGCAGACAGTTCGTTAAATGTCAAGGTAGACGAGAAAACGGGTGCGATCACCTTTGATGCCAGTGTGTTATTTGACGTTGCGGACAGTGACCTGAAAGAAGAAGGAAAGACATTCTTGAAAGAATTTCTTCCCAAATACTGTAAAGTGCTGCTGGATGAAAAATATCGTGATTATGTATCGGAGATTATTATAGAAGGTCATACAGATACGAATGGATCTTATATTTATAATCTTGAACTTTCCCAGCAGAGAGCCTTTTCTGTTGCAAAGTATTGTCTGACTGAGAGTAACGGGATCATAAGCTCCACGGATGTTGAACTGCTTCGAAGTGTGCTGACGGCAAATGGAAAGTCCTACAGCAATCCGATCTATAAGGAGGATGGATCTGTCGATCTGGAAGCATCCAGACGAGTAGAGATCCTGTTCCGGCTTCAGGATGAAGAAATGATCGCTGAGATGATGGATATTCTGAAAGAGAAATAGATATTTTGAAAGAGAAACAGACCAACACTTGCGGTTTTAAAAACGAGATGGTACAATGAGCATTGCGATGGGATGTGTTTGTACATACCAGCATAATGCGAAACCAACATTGAACCGACAGGTGAAATGGTACAATGAGCATTACGGCGGTACATATTTATATGATATGTACTAAATGGATAGATTGTCTTTTGAAAGGAAAACGAGATGAAAAGAGTAGTTGTAACAGGAATGGGCGCTGTAACCCCGATTGGAAATAACGTAGAAGAATTCTGGGATGGCATTAAGAAGAATAAAGTAGGTATTGGCGAGATTACAAAATTTGATGTATCCGAATATAAATGCAAAATGGGTGCTGAAGTAAAAGATTTTGATCCGAAACAATATATGGATCCAAAGGCAGCCAGAAGAATGGAGCCGTTCTGCCAGTATGCAGTTGCAGCTACAGGCGAAGCAATCAGAAACGCGGGTATTGATCTTGAGAAAGAAGATCTGACAAGATTCGGAACCTGTATCGGTAACGGACTTGGCGGTGTAGCTACGATCGAAAAGGAACATGCCAAGGTTATGAATGGTAAGGCAAACCGTGTCAGTGTAATGATGGTTCCTATGATGATCTCGAATATGGCAGCCGGAAATGTAGCGATCGCATATGGCTTAAAGGGCAAATGTACAGATGTTGTAACAGCATGTGCGACAGGAACAAACAGCATTGGCGAGGCATATCGTTATATTCAGGTCGGAGATGCAGATGTGATGGTAGCCGGAGGCGCTGAATCACCGATCTGTGAGACAAATGTTTCAGGATTTATCTCCATGACAGCACTTTCAAGTGCAACAGAAGCAGATCGTGCGTCGATTCCGTTTGACAAAGACAGATGTGGATTCGTTATCGGTGAAGGAGCTGGAGTCGTAGTCCTGGAATCTCTGGAGCATGCGCAGGCAAGAGGAGCAAAGATCCTTGCCGAGGTTGTCGGATATGGTTCCACCTGTGATGCATTTCACATTACATCCCCTGCTGAGGATGGAGAGGGTGCAGCAAGAGCCATGACACTTGCAATCAACGAGGCTGGCATTACACCGGCAGACGTAGATTATATCAATGCACACGGAACAAGTACCCACCACAATGATCTCTATGAGACAAGAGCAATTAAGAAAGCATTTGGTGAAGATGCATATAATGTAAATATTAATTCTACAAAATCCATGATCGGTCATTTATTTGGCGCGGCCGGAGCAGTTGAATTTATTACATGTGTAAAATCTATCGAAGATGGATACATTCATCCAACAGTAGGTCTTCGTGAGACAGAAGGCGAGATCGATCTGAATTATACAAAGGGTGAGGGCGTTCATAAGGACATTACATATGCGCTGAGCAATTCTCTTGGATTTGGTGGACACAATGCCAGCATTCTTGTAAAGAAATGGGAAGAATAAGATCCAGACAAAAACAGATATAAAAGAATTACACATCATAAATAATGTGAGCAAAAGTATTTGCACGAAAAAGTGTAAATTTACATGGAAAAGTGAAAAAACGTATTGACATATTCCTTGCGTTATGGTAGAGTATCTCCTGATGAACTGCCGAAGACAGTAGGTGCCGGATGGCATAAGTTGAAAAACGCCTACCGAGGAATATATCGTTAATATTATTTTAACTATATGCTCTCTGTCTTATCGACAGAGAGCTTTTCTTATTTTAGCAGAAGATGCTTTCTGTTAACTATGTGCAGTCATTAGTAAAACAAGGAGGCGCATTATGGCAAAGGTAGAGATTAAGAAGCCAGTAGTTGAAGAAATCAAAGCTAACTTAGATGGTGCTCAGACAGCAGTTGTAGTTGACTACCGTGGACTTACAGTTGAGCAGGACACACAGCTTCGTAAGCAGTTAAGAGAAGCTGGGGTTGTTTATAAGGTATACAAGAACACCATGATCAACTTCGCTATTGAAGGCACAGAGTTCGAGGGACTGAAGCCATGTCTCGAAGGACCTACCGGATTAGCTATCTGTAAGACAGATGCTACAGCAGCAGCCAGAATCCTGGCTAACTTCGCAAAGACTGCTCCGGCACTTGAGCTTAAGGGTGGCGTTGTAGAAGGTACATTCTACGATGCAGCAGGTATCGCAGTTATTGCAAACATTCCTTCAAGAGAAGTACTTATTTCCAAATTCCTTGGAAGTATCCAGTCACCTATTGCAAACTTCGCTCGTGTTATCAAGCAGATTGCAGAACAGAAGGAAGCTTAATTATTTGTGCATACAGGCACGTCGGCTTCTATTTAATAGAAGCAGCAATTATTAAACTATATTATATTAATGGAGGAAATAATAATGACAACTCAGGAAATTATTGAAGTAATCAAAGGTTTATCAGTATTAGAATTAAATGACTTAGTTAAAGCATGTGAGGAAGAATTCGGTGTATCAGCAGCAGCAGGTGTTGTTGTAGCAGCAACAAGCATAAATACAGCAGGCGGAGACGCTCCAGCAGCAGAAGAGAAGGATGCATTCGATATCGAACTTACAGAAGTTGGTCCTAACAAGGTTAAGGTTATCAAGGTTGTTCGTGAGATCACAGGTCTTGGCTTAAAGGAAGCTAAGGATGCTGTTGATGGCGCTCCAAAGGTTATCAAAGAGGGAGCTTCAAAGGACGAGGCTGAGGAAGCTAAGACTAAGTTAGAGGCTGAAGGCGCTAAGGTTACATTAAAGTAATTTTATTCCTTGTATTTATGAATATCTTTCGACCTGGCGGGAGAATTACCTGCCAGGTCGTTTTTGTCAAAGTTCCGGCGAACTGATCATTTTTATCAATAAGAGCAGTTGAAACCGAATAAGTGATTTTAAGATTCTGAATACAGATACGACATGATATAGTCAGCGTTATGTATCTGTTCTGTAATAATACCGCTGCAGGCTGTTTCAAAAGAATGCAGAGGGGCATATAAATATGGATAAAAGTTCATATACAATTCTTTAATAAAAAATTCCAAATATTTCTTGACATATACCTTGAAAATGTGATACAGTGTAGGATGTCTATACTATGGGTTGGTTTGCGTTCAAACCAGACATATAATGACACGGCTAATATATTTCGGTTAAATGTAAGCATTTCAACAGAATATACGCTTAAAAATAAATTCCAAGGGGTGAATGTGTCGATGGAAAAAAACAGAATTAGTCCTGTTCAATCTGGTAAAGGTATCCGAATGAGTTATTCCAGACAGAAAGATGTACTGGAGATGCCTAACTTTATCGAAGTTCAGAAAAACTCATACCAGTGGTTCCTTACCGATGGTCTGAAGGAGGCATTTAAAGATATCTCTCCTATTACTGACTATACAGGACAGCTTAGTCTTGAGTTTGTAGATTTCCAGTTATGTAGAGATGATGTGAAGTACTCAATCGAAGAGTGCAAGGAAAGAGATGCAACATATGCTGCACCGCTTAAAGTAAAAGTAAGACTCCATGCAAATGACGCAAAGGAAATGTCAGAACATGAGATTTTCATGGGTGATCTTCCTCTTATGACCGAGACAGGTACATTTGTGATCAACGGTGCAGAGCGAGTTATCGTAAGCCAGTTGGTGCGTTCACCTGGTATCTACTATGATATTGCACATGATAAGATTGGTAAGAAGCTGTACTCCTGTACAGTTATCCCAAACCGTGGTGCATGGTTAGAGTACGAAACAGATTCGAATGATGTTTTCTATGTTCGTGTAGATAGAACCAGAAAGGTGCCTATCACAGTACTTATCCGTTCACTGGGAATCGGAACAAATGCAGAGATTATCGATCTGTTTGGCGAAGAACCAAAGATTTTAGCAAGTATTGAAAAGGATCCTTCTGAGACATATCAGGATGGTCTTCTTGAGCTGTACAAAAAAATAAGACCGGGTGAGCCTCTTGCAGTAGAGAGTGCAGAGAACCTGATCAATGCAATGTTCTTTGATCCAAGACGTTATGATCTTGCAAAGGTTGGACGTTATAAGTTCAATAAGAAGCTGGCATTCCAGAACAGAATCACAGGTCAGATACTTGCAGAGGATGCGATCGATCCGGCAACCGGTGAAGTGATCGCAGAAGCAGGCACGACACTTACAAGAGCACAGGCAAAGGATATCCAGGATGCTGCTGTACCATATGTTATGATCCAGACAGAAGAACGTAACGTAAAGGTGCTTTCAAATATGGTAGTAGATCTGTCCAAGTATGTTGGATTTGATCCTGCTGAAGTAGGTATCCATGAGGGTGTATACTATCCTGTTCTTGAAACCCTTTTAAATGAATATTCAGACGAAGAAGAATTAAAGGTAGCTATCGCAAGAGATGCATCTGACCTTGTTCCAAAGCATATAACAAAAGAAGACATTATCGCTTCAATTAACTACAACATTCACCTTGAATATGGTATTGGAACAAAGGATGATATCGATCATCTTGGTAACAGACGTATCCGTGCAGTCGGAGAACTTCTTCAGAATCAGTATAGAATCGGTCTTTCCAGACTGGAAAGAGTTGTAAGAGAGAGAATGACGACTCAGGACGTAGAGACGATCACTCCACAGTCTCTGATCAACATCAAGCCTGTAACAGCAGCAGTTAAGGAATTCTTCGGAAGTTCCCAGTTGTCACAGTTCATGGATCAGAACAACCCGTTGTCTGAGCTGACTCATAAGAGAAGATTATCAGCCCTTGGTCCCGGTGGTCTGTCACGAGACAGAGCAGGATTCGAGGTTCGAGACGTACACTATACTCATTATGGTAGAATGTGTCCTATCGAGACTCCTGAAGGTCCTAACATCGGTCTGATCAACTCTCTGGCTACTTATGCAAGAATCAATGAGTATGGTTTTGTAGAAGCACCATACAGAAAACTGGATAAATCAGATCCTGCAAACCCTGTAGTTACAGATGAGGTTATTTATCTGACTGCAGATGAAGAAGATAATTACAGAGTTGCACAGGCGAATGAACCTCTGGATGCAGATGGTCATTTCGTAAATAACAACGTATCAGGAAGATACAGAGAGGATACAACAGAGTTCCCGAAATCAAGAGTTGATCTGATGGACGTTTCTCCTAAGATGGTATTCTCAGTTGCTACATCCATGATTCCTTTCCTTGAGAACGATGATGCAAACCGTGCTCTGATGGGATCAAACATGCAGCGTCAGGCAGTTCCGCTTATGCTTACCGAATCAGCCGTTGTAGGTACCGGTATGGAAGCAAAGGCAGCCGTTGACTCAGGTGTATGTATCGTTGCAAAGAGAGATGGTGTAGTTGAATATTCCACAAGTAAGGAAATCTGTATTAAGGCAGATGAAGATGGAACAAAGGATATCTACCACGTTATCAAGTTCGCACGAAGCAATCAGGGTAACTGTATGAACCAGAGACCTATCGTATTCAAGGGCGAGCATGTTAAGGCTGGAGAGGTTATCGCAGACGGACCGTCTACTTCAGGTGGAGAGATCGCACTTGGAAAGAACCCTCTGATCGGTTTCATGACCTGGGAAGGTTACAACTACGAGGATGCTGTTCTTTTAAGTGAAAGACTTGTAAAAGATGATGTATATACATCTATTCATATTGAGGAGTACGAATGCGAAGCGAGAGATACCAAGCTCGGACCGGAAGAGATCACAAGAGATCTTGCTGGACTGTCCAATGATGCATTAAAGGATCTGGATGAGAATGGTATTATCCGTATCGGTGCTGAGGTTCGTGCCGGAGATATCCTTGTCGGTAAGGTTACTCCTAAGGGAGAGACAGAACTGACAGCAGAGGAAAGACTCCTTCGTGCCATCTTTGGTGAGAAGGCAAGAGAAGTAAGAGATACTTCCCTGAAGGTTCCTCATGGAGCATTTGGTGTCATCATGGATACCAAGATCTTCACAAGAGAAAATGGTGATGAACTTTCACCGGGTGTTAATAAATCAGTCAGAGTATACATTGCTCAGAAGAGAAAGATCCAGGTAGGAGATAAGATGGCTGGTCGTCATGGTAACAAGGGTGTAATTTCCCGTGTACTTCCGGTAGAAGATATGCCATTCCTTCCAAATGGCCGTCCGCTCGATATCGTGTTGAACCCACTGGGCGTTCCTTCACGTATGAATATCGGACAGGTTCTTGAAATCCATCTTGGTCTTGCTTCACAGGTTCTCGGATTCAAGGTTTCAACTCCTGTGTTTGATGGTGCAGACGAGTTTGATATCATGGATACTCTTGAGATGGCGAATGATTATGCAAATACTGAGTGGGAGAACTTCTACGAGAAATATAAAGATTCTGTTTCAGAAGAAGTAATGAATTACCTCTATGAGAACAGAGATCACAGAGAAGAATGGAAGGGCGTTCCGATCGACAGAACCGGTAAGGTACAGCTTCGTGATGGTAGAACCGGTGAAGAATTTGACAGCCCTGTAACAATCGGTTACATGCATTATCTTAAGCTCCACCATCTGGTTGATGATAAGATCCATGCACGTTCAACCGGTCCGTACTCATTAGTTACACAGCAGCCTCTGGGTGGTAAAGCTCAGTTCGGTGGACAGCGTTTCGGTGAGATGGAAGTTTGGGCACTGGAAGCATACGGTGCATCATATACATTACAGGAAATCCTGACTGTTAAGTCGGATGATGTAATCGGACGTGTTAAGACATATGAAGCGATCATTAAGGGTGAGAACATTCCTACACCTGGTATCCCTGAGTCATTCAAGGTACTGCTGAAGGAATTCCAGTCACTTGGTCTCGATGTCAGAGTTGTAAAAGACGATATGACAGAGGTTGATCTCGGTGAGACGATCGAAGCGTATGACGAGAATGTTAAGAGCATGATCGATGATGATAAACGGGAAGCTGATGGACGTGAATTTGAAGAAGCGGGCTTCAGCGGAACAGATGAAAATGATGAGCTGACATCATTATCAGACGGAGAATATCTGGATGATTACAGCGATGATTATGATGACAACTCAGATGATGAATTTTAGAAAGGAGATTTTGTAAGATGCCAGAATTTAACATGGAAACTCCAGAACAGGAACAGGCTTTAAGCTTTGACGCAATTAGAATCGGACTTGCATCTCCTGAAAAAATCAGAGAATGGTCACATGGTGAGGTTAAGAAACCTGAGACTATCAACTACAGAACATTAAAACCGGAAAAAGACGGTTTGTTCTGTGAGAGAATATTTGGACCTAGCAAGGACTGGGAATGTCATTGTGGTAAATACAAGAAGATCAGATATAAAGGTATTATCTGTGATCGATGTGGTGTAGAGGTTACAAAGGCCAGCGTTCGTAGAGAGCGTATGGGTCATATCGAGCTTGCAGCACCGGTATCCCATATCTGGTATTTCAAAGGTATTCCTAGCCGTATGGGACTGATCCTTGATATTTCTCCAAGAGTACTTGAAAAGGTATTATACTTTGCATCTTATATTGTTCTTGATCCAAAGAACACACCGCTTACTTATAAGCAGGTTCTGACAGAGCAGGAATACAGAAAGGCTGAAGAGGACTTCGGATACGGCTCCTTCCGTGCAGGAATGGGTGCTGAGTCCATTCAGGAGCTCTTAAGAGCAATCGATCTGGATAAAGAAAGCGAAGAATTAAAGGCTGAGCTTAAGAATTCAAGCGGACAGAAGAGAGCCAGAATCATCAAGAGACTGGAAGTTGTTGAAGCATTCCGTAATTCTGAGAATAAGCCGGAGTGGATGATCATGGATGTTATTCCGGTTATCCCACCGGATATCAGACCTATGGTTCAGTTGGATGGCGGCAGATTTGCTACATCTGACCTGAATGACTTATATAGAAGAATTATCAACAGAAATAACCGTTTAAGAAGACTTCTTGATCTGAACGCTCCTGACATCATTGTCAGAAACGAGAAGAGAATGCTTCAGGAAGCTGTTGATGCGTTAATTGATAATGGTAGAAGAGGCCGTCCTGTAACAGGTCCGGGTAACAGAGCATTAAAGTCTCTGTCCGATATGTTAAAGGGTAAGCAGGGACGTTTCCGTCAGAACCTTCTTGGTAAGCGTGTTGACTATTCAGGACGTTCCGTTATCGTAGTAGGACCGGAACTTAAGATTTATCAGTGTGGTCTTCCAAAGGAAATGGCAATTGAATTATTCAAGCCATTTGTTATGAAAGAACTGACAGCCAGCGGCAGAGCAAATAACATTAAAGCTGCTAAGAAGATGGTAGAAAAGCTTGAGCCGGAAGTTTGGGATGTACTGGAAGATGTAATCAAAGAGCATCCGGTTATGTTAAACCGTGCTCCTACACTTCACAGACTGGGTATCCAGGCATTTGAGCCTATCCTTGTAGAAGGTAAGGCAATCAAGCTTCATCCACTGGTATGTACAGCGTTCAACGCCGATTTCGATGGTGACCAGATGGCTGTTCACCTTCCACTTACAGTTGAGGCACAGGCGGAATGTAGATTCCTGCTCCTGTCCCCGAATAACCTTCTGAAGCCTTCAGATGGTGCTCCGGTTGCCGTTCCTTCACAGGATATGGTCCTTGGTATCTACTATCTGACAATGGAGAAGGATGGCGATATCGGAGAAGGCAAGTTCTTCAAGTCAAAGAACGAAGCACTGCTTGCATATGAGAACAAGGAGATCACTCTCCACTCTAAGATAAAAGTAAGAAGAACTGTTACGACAGAAGACGGAACAGAGGTTACAGGTATCATCGATACTACACTCGGTCGTTTGCTGTTCAACGAGATCATTCCTCAGGATCTTGGATATGTTGACAGAACAAATCCTGACAATATCCTGAAACTTGAGATTGATTTCCATGTTGGTAAGAAACAGTTAAAGCCGATCCTTGACAAATGTATCAATACACATGGCGCAACCAAGACTGCTGAAGTTCTGGATGACGTAAAGGCAATCGGTTACAAGTATTCAACCAGAGGTGCTATTTCAGTATCTATTTCAGATATGAAGGTGCCGGACGAGAAGAAGCAGATCCTTGCAGATGCTCAGACTCAGGTTGACAAGATCACAAAGATGTTCAGACGTGGTCTTATGACAGAGGAGGAGAGATACCTCGCTGTTGTTAAGGTTTGGGAAGAAGCCGATAAGGTTCTGACAAAAGCCCTTCTGGACGGACTTGATAAATATAACAACATCTTCATGATGGCAGATTCCGGTGCCCGTGGATCTAACCAGCAGATCAAACAGCTGGCTGGTATGCGTGGTCTGATGGCAGATACAACCGGACGTACGATTGAACTTCCGATCAAGTCGAACTTCCGTGAAGGTCTTGACGTTCTGGAGTACTTCATTTCGGCACATGGTGCTCGTAAGGGTCTGTCCGATACAGCGCTTCGTACAGCCGATTCAGGATACCTGACCAGACGTTTGGTTGACGTATCACAGGATCTGATCATTCGTGAGACAGATTGTTGTGCAGGAAAAGCAATTCCTGGTATGGAAGTAGAAGCTTTCATGGAGGGAAAAGAAGTAATCGAATCCTTCCAGGAGAGAATTACAGGCCGTTACCTTGCAGAATCTGTATACGATAAAGATGGTAACCTTTTAGTTAAGGCAAACCACATGGTATCACCAAAGAGAGCTGCTCTGATCGTAAATCAGGGTGTAGATTCAAACGGTGTTCCGTTCCTTGATCCGGATACAGGTGTTACAAGACAGGATGCAAAGCTTAAGATCAGAACGATCCTGACATGTAAGTCACACCTTGGTGTATGTGCAAAATGTTATGGTGCCAACATGGCAACCGGACAGCCGGTACAGGTTGGTGAAGCTGCCGGAATTATCGCAGCTCAGTCAATCGGTGAGCCTGGTACACAGCTTACCATGAGAACATTCCATACTGGTGGTGTTGCCGGTGATGATATTACACAGGGTCTTCCTAGAGTAGAAGAGTTGTTCGAAGCAAGAAAGCCAAAGGGACTTGCGATCATCGCAGAGTTTGGCGGTAAGGTTCAGCTTCGTGATAATAAGAAGAAGAGAGAAGTCGTTATCACAAATGACGAGACAGGTGAATCAAAGGCATACTTAATTCCTTATGGTTCCCGTATCAAGGTTCTGGACGATCAGGTTCTGGAAGCCGGTGATGAATTAACAGAAGGTTCTGTTAATCCACATGATATCTTAAAGATCAAAGGTATCCGTGCAGTTCAGGATTACATGCTTCGTGAAGTACAGCGAGTATACAGACTTCAGGGTGTTGATATCAATGATAAGCATATCGAGATCATTGTTCGTCAGATGTTAAAGAAGATCAGGATCGAGGATAACGGAGATTCATCCTACCTTCCGGGAACACTGGTTGACGTTCTTGATTTTGAAGATACAAATGAGCAGCTCATCGCAGAAGGCAAACAGCCGGCAGAAGGCTCACAGGTAATGCTTGGTATTACAAAGGCATCACTTGCTACAGATTCCTTCATGTCAGCAGCGTCCTTCCAGGAGACAACAAAGGTTCTTACAGATGCAGCTATTAAGAGTAAGGTAGATCCGCTTAATGGTCTGAAAGAGAACGTTATTATCGGTAAGCTGATCCCAGCAGGTACAGGTATGAAGCGTTATCGTTCTGTAAAGCTTGATACAGAGATGGATGAGATCAACTTCTTTGATGATGATGACGAGATCGACTTCGGAGATGATCTGGAAAGCACAGAGTTAGAAGATGCAGTTGATACCGATGCAGATGCAGAGGATGAGGCGGAAGAAAATGCTTCAGACTTGGAATCTGTAGAGGCAGAGACATCTGATAACGAATAAATAAATTTGAAAAGTGCTTGACACGAATAATTTCAATATATATAATGGTAAGGCATGCGTGAGAACGTATGCCTTATATTATTTTTTATTTTGAAAGTAGGAGGTGAAAACATGCCAACATTTAACCAGTTAGTTAGAAAGGGAAGACAGACAGTAGAGAAGAAGTCAACTGCACCAGCTCTTCAGAGAAGTTTCAACTCATTAAAGAAGAAGCCAACTGAGACAAGCTCTCCACAGAAGAGAGGAGTTTGTACAGCAGTTAAGACAGCTACTCCTAAGAAGCCTAACTCAGCTCTGAGAAAGATCGCCAGAGTTCGTTTATCAAACGGTATCGAAGTTACAAGTTATATTCCAGGTGAAGGTCACAACCTTCAGGAGCATAGCGTAGTTCTTATCCGTGGTGGTAGAGTAAAGGACTTACCTGGTACAAGATACCATATCATCAGAGGTACTCTTGATACAGCAGGTGTTGCAAAGAGACGTCAGGCTCGTTCTAAGTACGGTGCTAAGCGTCCAAAAGATGCTAAGAAGTAATTAAAACCGTATTATTGGAAACATTCCAAAAAAATGTGCTGGTTAGGCCATGTTTTTGCTATGAGATAAGGTGTTGATGCATAAAATGCAGAAAACATCAGATAGATAGAAGAGATGGAAGTAACAGCACGAACACATTTTATAATGTGAGTACCGAAGAATTAATAAATATTAAGGAGGGAAGAACCGTGCCACGTAAAGGACATATCGCAAAGAGAGACGTATTAGCGGATCCAATTTACAATAACAAGGTGGTTACCAAGCTTATCAACAACGTAATGTTAGATGGTAAGAAGGGTGTTGCCCAGAAGATTGTTTACGGTGCATTCGACCGTATCGCAACTGAAACTGGTAAGGACGCTATCGAGGTATTTGAAGAGGCTATGAACAATATCATGCCATTACTCGAGGTTAAGGCAAGACGTATCGGTGGTGCAACATATCAGGTACCTATCGAAGTAAGACCTGAAAGAAGACAGGCTTTAGGACTTCGTTGGATCACATTGTATTCACGTCAGAGAAGTGAAAAGACAATGGAAGAAAGATTAGCTAACGAAATTATGGATGCAGCAAACAACACAGGCTCATCTGTTAAGAAACGTGAAGATATGCACAAGATGGCTGAAGCTAATAAGGCTTTTGCTCATTATCGTTTCTAATATAAAACTGCAATTGTCACAGGACAGGCTGTTATGCAGTTTGTAACTGTGACCGTATGGCAGTGAAGAATTACAAGAAGGTAATTCTTTAATAAGATATTAAATTAAGGAGGAAAAAACCTTGGCTGGAAGAGAATATCCACTAGAGAGAACAAGAAACATTGGTATTATGGCTCATATCGATGCCGGTAAGACTACTTTAACAGAACGTATCTTATATTATACTGGTGTAAACTATAAAATTGGTGAAACTCATGATGGAGCTTCTACAATGGACTGGATGGAACAGGAACAGGAAAGAGGTATCACAATTACTTCTGCCGCTACAACTTGTCACTGGACATTAGAAGATCATCATAAGCCAAAGGCTGGTGCGTTAGAACATCGTATCAACATTATCGATACACCGGGACACGTTGACTTCACAGTAGAAGTAGAACGTTCACTTCGTGTATTAGATGGTGCTGTTGGTGTATTT
>OGPE01000827.1_pt1 | contig 21947 bp, 18 predicted proteins | sample 1552881 | NCBI WGS metagenome assembly OGPE01 (sample SAMEA2580236, study PRJEB22360) | human gut metagenome | biome: human gut; feature: human-associated habitat; material: faeces | place: Denmark | collected 2008/2010 | reverse complement strand
TAATATAATTTTCTTTCAATTTTTTACCATTAATATAAACTTCATTATTAACAATATCTAAATGATCCCCACCAACAGCAATCACTCTTTTAATAATCAAAGTATCTTCTAAACCATCATCATAATCCACAATAATAATATCATTTCTTTTAGGTTGACTATGTTTATAAAAAACTTTATCAATCAAAACAATATTATTTTGAAAATACGTATTTTCCATACTTGATCCATTTACTCTTGATACTTGTATAAATTGTAACAAAATAAAAGTCGCAATCATCGTTAAAACAATGACTTTTACATATTCCAATAAAATTGATACTTCACTCTCTTTCATTCATAAAATCACCTGAATGAATTATATCACTTAATGAGATTCATTCAAATGTTTTCTTAATTTTGTAATGATTTTCTTTTCTAATCTAGATACTTGTACTTGAGAAATATGAAGTCTTTGTGCAACTTTTTCTTGATTAAAATCAAGTTGATAACGTAAATAGAGAATAAGTCTTTCTTTTTCATCTAATTTATCTATTTCCATGCTTAAAGCTATCTTTTCAAACCACATAGCATGTCTCTTATCTTCGATTCTTTCTTCCATTGAAATTGTTGAACCATCTTTTTCATAGATTGGTTCTGATAAAGAGGTTGGATAATAAGAAGCATCAATAGCTTCAATAACATCCATAACATCCACCTCTAATTCATCTGCGATATCTTTAACAGTTGGTTCTTTTCCATAAAGAATCGTTCCGGTATTAGCATCCATGACAACAGCAGATTCTGCTACGATATCTGGTGCACCGCTTAAATTGGAAATTCCATAGGAAGCACCAGCCTGTACTTTTGAAGTATCGGTCTGCGCTTCGGAAGTGTCAGCCTGTGTTTTTGAGGTATCCGTCTGTGCCTCAGAAGTGCCAGTCTGCGTTTCAGAAGCAGTGGCAGTAGTTGCCGCGGCAAAGGAATTCACACAAAAGCTTAAGGCCAATGTTAGTGTCAATATAAACGTAAGTATTCGTTTCATTGTTAAATCTCCTTTTTATTTTGCCCGGGAGCATTTTTCAAACACGCTCTATCATGCAGTATTATTAATATGCTGATATACTATTGGGCTAAGTCTTTGAGTTCTATTCGGTCATTTCAGACCTTGCTTCTCATTGTATCCTACTTCCATAGAAAAAGCAAAAATTAATTGCAAAAATAATGTCCAGCGATTAGAATAATACTGTATGTCTAAAATTGCGTATAGATATAGAAGAAAATATATTAAGATAGATGGGGAGAATTAAATGAGATTAAGAAATGTAAAAGGTTCAAGAGAACAGATTGCAGCGAATGAATATACAATTAAAGACGCAGAGCAGATTAAAGGCCAGTGGAAAGATTATTTCCAGGATGGTAAGCCGATTCAGTTAGAAATTGGAATGGGAAAAGGTAAATTCCTTATGCAGTTAGCAGAAAAGAATCCTCAGATTCATTATATTGGAATTGAAAAGTATTCCAGTGTTTTGGTCAGAGCATTAGAGAAAATGGAAGAGAATCCTTTAGAGAATCTTCATTTTATTCGAATGGATGCAGAGAATATTGTGAATGTATTTGAAAAGGGTGAGGTAGATCAGATTTACCTGAATTTCTCAGATCCGTGGCCAAAAGACCGTCATGCAAAGAGAAGACTTACTTCCAGACAGTTTTTAGAGCGTTATCATAACATTTTAAAGGAAGAGGGAAGAGTTATCTTTAAGACAGATAACAGACCATTATTTGATTTTTCTTTAGAAGAAGTAAAAGAAGCAGGATGGACACTTGAGAAATCTACATTTGACCTTCATCACAGTGAATATGTTGAGGGCAATATCATGACAGAATATGAGGAAAAGTTTGTGGCAAAAGGTAATCCGATTTGTATGCTTCAGATTTTTTTACAGGAAGATAAATAACAACATTCCCTGTCTTTATCATAAGATAAAACAGGGGTGGAATTTTATGAATTTTAAAGAAAAAATGTGCTGGAATATTCAGCGAAAGAGCCTTTGTAATAGAGGAATCTGGCGGTGTCTGTGTAATTTCTGCCAGAGCATTTCAGAGGTATGCAGAATTTTAAATGGCAAATAATTTACTTTACGATAAATGAAAGGATTTTATTTATGAAAAAGATTGTAGCAATTGATTTAGACGGAACATTATTACATTCTGACTGTACGATTTCTTCTTATTCAAAAGAAGTAATTGCGGAAGCAGTAAAGAATGGAATTATGGTAGTTCCAACATCAGGAAGAAGTTTTCGAAGTATTAAGAATCAAGTGCAGGATATCGAAGGTGTAAAATACTGCATCTGTGCAAATGGAACATTGGTTGGAAATATTCAGACAGAGGAATTGCTTCATAATTGCAAGATACCACAGAATTTGGTTTATGACATTTATAAAGAAGTAAAGGAAAGACATGGTTTTATAGAACTTTACTGTGACAATGATGCCTATGTGGAAAAAGATACAGCTCCGATTATTTATGATACTAAGATGGGAAAAGATTTCTGTGACAGTATGTTATCTACAGATGTAATCGGCCTGTCCTATGATTTACTTCTGCGCCGTGGAACAATGCGTATCAATAAGATACACGTTGCATTTCCAGATCCACAGGAGTTAAGAGAATTTGCAGCGAAAACAGCAGAGAATAAAGAACTTATTGTAACATTTCCTAGTGAATATAACATGGAAATTTTTCCGAATGGCTGTAACAAAGATGTAGGAATCCGTATTCTTGCTGAGAAGTATCATATTCCACAGGAGGATACAGTGGCTATCGGAGACAGCGATAATGATGTGGCGATGATTGAGTATGCACATATTGGAATTGCCGTAGCAAATGCAATGGAAGTATTAAAGGAAAAAGCAGATTACATCACCAAATCAAATGATGAAGATGGACCTGCGATTGTACTTAAAAAAATACTTGAAAAATAAAAAATAATGCTTGCAATCTATGAAAGGTTGTTATATAATAGTCCTTGTCGTTGAGAGATACGAAAACAAAACACAAGGATATGCGCTTTTAGCTCAGTTGGTAGAGCAGCGGACTCTTAATCCGCGTGTCCAGGGTTCGAGCCCCTGAAGGCGCATTACAAAGTACCGTTTTTGGGATTTAGACCTGGGGATGGTGCTTTTTTTGTTGTATAAAAAAGAATGTATAGAAGTCATATTTTACAAAGACAGAAGCCATAGAGCAAACTCCGCCCTATTTGTGGCCTGGGAGCAAAGGTTGGATACGAGCGCGTAAGCGAATATTCAACCTGCAGCGACGAAAGACACAAATAGGGCGGAGTTTTGTCTATGGCTTCGTCTCTTAATAAATTAAATAAAAAAATTTTAAAATCCGTGAACCTTTTTGCAGGTTGATACGTATAAGAAAATGAAAGGAAAAATAATTAAGAAATAAAAAAGGTTTTCACGAAAGGAGGTACGGCTAAAAGAAGAGCCAATTAAAAAATAGACAAAACGAAAGAAGAAAGAGAGGTTACAAAACATGAAACAGCGAACAATAAATATAACAAGGAATATAATATGTATATTAGGTCTTTTGGCATTGATTATCTTGATTAAGCCAACTAAAGTGTGTGCGTTTTCAATGAATGATGCTAAGAATTCACCGGTACTTACAAGTCAATACAGAACAACAAGATTAAGAAATGAATATGACGTAAAATTATTTCAGGTACAGATGCCAAAATCTGGTTATTTCAGAATAACTTTAAGACCCAATGCTGTTGCAGATGAGAATGACATAGGATATGGATGGAATCTTAATATCTATCGCAAGGACAATTTGAAAGAACCAGTTAAGCAATATTGGCAGATTGAGAATAAGATGGTTACAGAGAAACTTGTTTTGACATCGGGAACATATTATATAGAAGTAAAATCTTATAGTGAATATGGAATGTCACCTATAATGGTACCTTTTGATATAAAGGCTGATGTTGTTTCTGAAAATAACTGGGAGCAGGAGAATAATAATACTTTTAAAAAAGCAAATAAAATCTCTATCGGAAAAAAATATCAGGGAACTTTGTTTGATGATATAGATGAAGACTGGTTTAAAGTAGTTGCTCCAAATACAGGGAGAATTACAGCAACCTTAAACTGTGATCCGGATACAGATGTAAATGATGTTGGAGACGGATGGGATGTATCTGTTTATTCAGCAAGCGATATCAATACTGAAATAGCAAAAGAAGAGTGGATAATAACGAAAGGTTCTGTCAGATTTAATGTGGTAAAGGGAAGGACATATTATATTTATGTACACAGTTATCATTATTCTTTTCCAGAAGGTTACACTTATCAGTTAGCGACTTCTTTTAAAGGACCAAAAGCAACTCCAGCCAAAAAGACTACAAATACATCGAAAAAACCAGTGAAAATGGTAACAGGTGTTTCTTTGAAAGTAAAGAAAAAGAAAATAAACATTCGTTTTAAGTTAGTATCAAATGTCTCTAAATATCAGATTATGTACAGTACAAAAAAATCTTTTAAGAATAAAAAGGTTGTAACAGTAAGAAGTGGAAATGTGACTATAAAGAAATTAAAAAGGAAAAAGACCTATTTTATCAGGGTACGGGCTATCAGCAAAAATGGAAAAGCTGGTGCGTGGAGTGTAGTGAAAAAAGTGAGAGTGAAATAATATTTCTGAATCACTATTTTTAGAGAAAATCTTAAGATGTAATGCAAAAGAAAGGATGAAAAGATATGAAGAAAAGAACAAAGTTTTACGCATTATTATTTGCAATGGTATTATCGTTAACACAGATGATCGGAGCAGCAGTTCCAGTTAAAGCAGCAACGAAGGAATGTTCGCATGGTTATACTTTGGTGAATGGTATCGGTATACGTATGCATAAATGTGGCGATTCAGTATGTATTACTTGTTATCATGGACATGATAAACGTGTGGTTATTCCGAAAACTTTTAAGTTAAATGGGAAGACACTTCCACCATCACAGTTTGATTCTGATAATGGATTTTCTGAAAATGGAGTAAAAGAAATTGTGCTTCCAGATACAGTCTCTAGTATGGGATATTGGGATGAAGAAGATGTTGAAGATGGTAATATTGGTTTTCGTGGAATCACATTTTATGTACATAAAGGAAGTAAAGCAGAAAAAGCAGTAAAAAGGCATAATCCTTATAAATATTTAAAGGATAACACCAACCCACAGCCAGTAAAAGGCACATCAATAAAACGAACCGTCAGAATCCAAAACCTGACCAAAATCACATGGAAGAAAGTAAAATGTGATAAATACGAAATCAGATATTCTCAGAAAAAGAATATGAAAAACGCAAAGAAAATAAACTGTGGCAAAAATAAAACATCACTTGTCATTAAAAAATTAAAAAAGAATAGAAAATATTATGTACAGATTCGAACAAAATCAGGAAAGAAATATTCTGCATGGTCAAAGGTAAAGACAATTTCAAAACGATAAAATGCAGAAAAACAGGAAAGACCTCCTTGCACTGTTTTGGGGAAATAAGTATACTATTATCGGGCAGCCATCTGGAAAATACGTTTTCCAGATGGTATTTAAGGATTATATTTAATAAATTTACAGGAAGTTATAAGGAATTATAGGACTTGTAAAAATACCGAGGAGGAAGCATATTGAATCTGATTTTTGACTTAGATGATACACTTTATAATCTTATGGGACCATTTGAACTGGTTCACAAAAAATTATATGCAGACAAGACGGATGCAGACTGTACGCAGTTGTTTATGCAGTCCCGTGTTTATTCGGATGAGATTATGGAGGCAGAGAAGAAGGGATTAATTCCGCACGAAGATTGTTTTTATGAGCGTGTGAAAAGGACATACCATGATGTGGGAATTGAGATGAGCAGAGAGGATGCGGATATTTTTGAGCAGTTATATCGTTCCTTTCAGAAAAAGATTACACTTGGTAATGGAGTAGAGGGATTTCTTGATTATTGTAAAAGTAATGATATTTTTATTGCGATTCTCACAAATGGCAGACCAGAACCACAGTATGCAAAGGTAGTTGCGCTGGGGTTACATAAATGGTTTGATGATGAGCATATATTTATTTCTGGCGGTATTGGATATCAAAAGCCAGATCCACAGGCATTTAAATATGTTGAGAATGCATATGCATTAAATCCAGAAGAAACATGGTATGTTGGGGATACCTATGAGGCAGATGTTGTCGGTGCAAATACAGCAGGATGGCATACGATATGGTTTAATCACCGAAATAGGGAGTGTCCGGAAAAAAAACGGGCAGATATTACAGTAAAGAGTATAGAGGAATTAAAAGAAGTTATTAGAGGACAGATCGGATAAAATCGGATAAGGGCAGGAAGGTATGTATTGTAGAAGTTGCAGAAAATGGTTTCCAAATAATATTTTGTTTTGCGATATCTGTGGAAAGCCATTAGTTAAAGATTTAGATATATATGGAGAGAACTTTTTTAATGGAGATGTTCAGGCATTTGATTATATTTACCAGAATAGTTATAACTGGGTAGCAGGGGAAGTAAGAAAAATGTTTTCGGCTAATTCATCAGAGGTGGAGGACTGTGTTCAGGAAATTTATCTTCTCTTATATCGAAAAATCAAATACTATGATCCTCGCCAGGGAAGTTTTAGTGCATGGTTTAATGCGCTGGTGCGAAACAGAATTTACGATTATGGAAGAAAGTTAGCAGGAAATAGAGAAATTCTGCCAGAAACCAGCCAGCAATATTTTAAAGAGATAACAGATAGAAATGTTTATATTAACCCAGAAGCAAGAATAGAATATGCAGAGCGGGAGCAGATTCTTGATGAAATTCTCGATGATATTGGAGAGGGACAGCGCATATGTATCCAGATGTATTATAACGACGGATTAAAAATAAAGGAAATCGCACAGATATTAAATATTAGTGAGGGAACTGTAAAAAGCAGAATACATAACGGATTGAAGAAGTTAAATACGAAGGTGGATGAGATGCAGAAAAGGGGACTCTACACATTTCGTATGCTTCCTCTTGGATTCCTTTTATGGCTCTTATCCAGAGACGATTGCAGTGCAAAAGAAGATTACAGAGCATTATACCATGCCAGAACTCTGGCTGGGCAAAACGTTTTACAGAATGCGCCAATGGCTGCTGGAAATAAAGCTGCCGGAATTAAAATGGCTGGAAGAAATCAAAATGTTGTAAAACATGCAAGTATGCAGCAGGCAGGTCAGGCAGGTGCAAATCATGTTGCGGTAAATCATGCGGCGGGGGCAGCTTCCAGAGCTGGAGGCAAAGCGATAAAAGCTGGAATGGTAAAAGCTTTAGCCGGTGGTATTACTGCGGTGGTCATAGGAAGCGGTGTATTTATTGGAGGCAAAGCATTAAAGCAACATCAGGGCGATAAGAAAGTAATCACTTCTGGTCAGGAATATAGTACGCAGGAAGAAAAAGAGGGAACACCGGACAGCTCGGTGAAAGAATTTGTGGATGATAATCAGGCATTTATTAAAGAAATATTGGCTCTGGAGGCAGAAGTACCAGAAGGTACTGAATTCCAGACGGATATAAATGAAAATGTCAGGAGTGTGGTATATACTTCTTTAGGATTATTGTGTGATAATAAGTCTTTTGGTGAGGAAGCTACAAATATATATGATGCGGTACCAGAGGAAAGTATTGTGGATTATAATAATAATGATGATGGTAAGGGAACGATATCTGTCGAAGAGAGTGGATTTGAAAATATGAGACAGTTTCTTGGATGTAAAGAAACGATTGGGTCATTAAGTGCTACGAGTAGCGAAGAATTTCTATGTCAGGATGGAGAAGTAAGAGCAGAGGGCTTAAGCCCATCGTCAGATATGCAGTCATCCATTAAGGATATTGTGTATATTCCGCTTTCTAATGGGGATGAACGAGCAATTTTTACAGAACAGATTATACAGGATGAAATAGACGGCATTGGTACAGCGGTGATAACAAAAGCAGATAATGATCTGGGTGTACAATTGAAAAGTTATAGTATTGTTGCAGACTCCGACAAGATAGACCAGTTACTGGGAAGTGTAGCTGTCCTCGGAAAACAGCTGGGAAGTGATGGAAAACTATTTAGTGGTAATATGACAGAGATGTCTGATGAGTCCAAAATACATGCACTTATAGATTCTGTACGGGGATATTGTTATACTGAGCCTAATGATGAGGATATTTACGCTAATAGGGCAGAAAGCCTGGTTTATAAGCCAGTATTTTCCGAGGATGATATAAAAAGCAATACAGAAAAATCTATTATTGTAAAAGAAGATGCATTCGATGATTATCTGGCACTTGTAGACTATGATGGAACGATTGATGATATAGTAGCGAATAAAGCGTTACAAAATAAATATAATTGTAGTATAAAGAGAAACGGTACGAATATAGAATTCACTTTTTCAGGAGAGTTTGAAATGACCTATTGGTGGGTAGAAACGGATATGATTGATCAAATTAATAAAGATGGATTTAAGATACTCAAAAATGGAAAAATAGAAGTGGATTGTCTGTTATATACTTCACATGCAACAGAACCTGATCCAGGAGTGGAATACAAGGCAACGCTGTCATTAAATGAGGATGGTTCTGGAATGAAATTAGAAAATCTAGAGCGTGTTTGAAAAATGCTTTCTGGCAATCCGACTACTACTATTCTCAGCGGAGTCTCCGTTGCTACGCAAATTGGAAATTGTAAAATTCGACACATTAAAAGGTAATAAGTGGTTATATATTTACCAAAATAAAACGTGTAATTTTTTATAAATATGAAAGGTTTTTTTCTTAAAAAATTAAGATTGTGCGAAAAAATCCATTTACAACGAGTAGAATTGTGATATAATAAACGAAGCTCAGGCAAATGTTGAGAATTATAATCAATAAGTGCTTGCACAATTATTTTAGAAAATCAGCACAGTGTTTTCACAGAAATTTTCTTGTCTACCTGTTTGTAATTGGTTGTGAACATAATCTATTTGATACAGCCAGATAAAAACCTTTCTGTCTAACTGATGTTCAAAGTTCTATTCAGCCTGTTATCTAGTTTTATGTAGCAGGTTCTTTTAACTTTTATTTTCTATTATCTAGAGTTTATTTTACCTATTTAAAATTAAACATTAGAGCGTGTTTTAGTATGCTCAGGGAAGCGCATAAAAAATAAGAAGAATTTACAAAAAGTATTATGTCTTGTAAATCAGGGCATGTTTTTTTGTTGTGGAGATTTTTATGAAAGAGAAGAAGAAAAGGTTCAAGCATGAGCATGGAAGCAGCTTTTCGGTAGATTATTATGCGTATGCATCACATATGAGAAGCTGGAATGCAGGCTTTAAAGTTCTGTTTTCTATTATTAGTCTGCTTATATGTATTGCATGCAATAATCTGTTTGTTTCGCTGGCAGTTATTTTCTTTATGGGATTTTTGACGGTGGCTGTTGGTGGACTGGATTTACATCATTACATTACGATGCTGCTTGTTCCGATTGTATTTTTAATTTTTGGAACAATAGCGATAGCGATTGGATTTTCGATGCGTCCAGTAGGACAGTATCATGTTCATTTTTTGAATTTATTTTACATTTACTGGTCAAAGGCAAGCTTGCTTAAGGCTGGAGGTCTTGTGTTTAAGGCATTGGGAGCTGTGAGTGCACTTTATATGATGACACTTACTACACCGCTGAGTGAAATTATTGCAGTTTTGAGAAAAGCACATATTCCAAAGCTGATTATTGAGCTTATGAATATGATTTACCGTTACATTTTTATTATGATTGATACACACAGCCGCATGAAGAATTCAGCGGAGTCACGTCTTGGATATTGTGATTTTAAGACTTCCTGTTATTCATTTGGCCAGGTTGCAAGTAACTTGTTAGTTGTGTCATTGAAAAGAGGAAATAATTATTACAATGCGTTAGAAGCACGTTGTTACGATGGGGATTTACGATTCCTTGAAGAAGAGAAGCCGCTAAAAGCAGGCCAGATTGTGATGGCAGTTATTTTTATTGTAGTGTTACTGCTTATATGGTTTTTTACGAGATAAGATAATTTTGTCAGATAAATCGGAAGAATACTTTATCATAATTTTGTAAAATATATCAGATGTGAGATGACTCCCACATCTGTAGGTGGCGAGCAACAAATGAGTATCAGGAGATGTTTATGCAGGAAAAAGAACCAATCTTAAAGGTTGAAGATTTACATTTTACATATAATGGAGAAAAAACGGCACTGAATGGAGTTGACCTTAATATTTATAAGGGCGAGAAGATTGCGGTGCTTGGCTCGAACGGAGCAGGAAAGTCTACATTCTTTTTGAATATTAACGGAGTTTTGAAGTCTCATCACGGCGATATTTATTATCGTGGTGAGAAGATTACAAAGAAAAACTTAAATGATCTTCGAAAGAATGTCGGCATTGTTTTTCAGGATGCGGATAATCAGATTATTGCGTCCACGGTAATGGCTGAAGTTTCCTTTGGACCGATGAATCTGAAATTACCGAAAAAAGAAGTGATTTCCAGAGTGGATAAAGCTCTTGAATATATGAATATTTCAGAATTTAAAGATCGTCCGCCACATTATTTAAGTGGTGGCGAGAAAAAGAGAGTCAGTATTGCAGATATTATTGCAATGGAGTCAGAAGTCATTATTTTTGATGAGCCAACAGCGGCTCTTGATCCATTGAATGCGGCAATGCTTGAGGAAGTTCTTCAGAAAATGGGTGATGAAGGACGGACAATGCTCATTTCTACTCACGATGTTGATTTTGCTTATCGCTGGGCAGAGAGAGTTATTGTATTTTGTCATGGAAAGATTATTGCAGATGATACGCCACTTGCTGTATTTAAGCAAGAGGACATTTTGAAGCAGGCGAATCTGAAACACCCAATGATGTTCGATGTCTATGACATTTTAAAAGAGAAAGGTATCGTTCCTGATGGGGACGTTTATCCTAAAAATATTGCCGAATTTCAGGCAATGGTAAAAGGTTTATAAAATCGTATTTTAGGGATCTCCTGGTTCCAGAAATACACAAAAATTAAAAGGAGGAAAGACAAATGTCTAAAAAACAGAAAAATCTTGCGATTCTTGCAAGCGTATTTTTAATGCTTTTAACAATCGCGCCAGTTTCTAACGCAATGCACATCATGGAGGGATTCCTTCCAGTAAAATACTGTATCTTATGGGGAGTAATCTGCGTACCATTCTTAGTAATCGGTTTCATGAATATTAAAAAGGTACTTGGAAATGACAGAAGAACCCTTACTGTACTTGCTTTAACAGGTGCTTTCGTATTCGTACTTTCATCTTTAAAGATTCCATCAGTAACAGGAAGCTGTTCCCATATGACAGGTACAGGTCTTGGAGCAATCTTATTTGGACCATGTGTAACAAGTATCTTAGGTATTATCGTATTAATTTTCCAGGCAATCTTACTTGCACACGGCGGATTAACAACATTAGGAGCTAACTGCTTCTCTATGGCAATCGCTGGACCAATCATTTCCTGGATCTTATACAAATTACTTCAGAAAGCAAATGTAAATAAACGAGTATGCATATTCGTTGCAGCATTTTTAGGTGACTTATTTACATACTGCGTAACAAGCTTCCAGCTTGCACTTGCTTACCCTTCAGAAGTTGGCGGCATTGGAGCATCTATCGCAAAATTCCTCGGAATCTTCGCTACAACACAGCTTCCATTAGCAGTAATCGAAGGTATCCTCACTGTAGTTATCGTTATTGCACTTGAAACATACGCAAAAGACGAATTAAGCAGTCTTGAATTTTAATTAGGAGGAGAGAAAATGACAAAAAATACAAAGACAGTAATTATTTTATTAGTAATTGCAGCATTAATCGCAATCGTACCACTGTTCGCATTAAAGGGAGCAGAATTCGGTGGATCTGATGATGCAGGTAGCGAAATGATTTCCGAAATTCAGGGAAAAGAATATGAACCATGGTTCACACCAGTACTTGAAACTGCACTCGGTGGAGAACTTCCAGGAGAAATCGAAAGCTTAATCTTCTGTCTTCAGACAGGAATCGGAGTAGGAATCGTAGCATTTGTATTAGGACGCTTCGTAGAACGAAAGAAGTGGCAGGACAAGGAGAATGGAGATTCGACTTCTTCTAAATAGGCTATAGATAGACTATAGACAGACAAAAACCGAAAAAGCCAATCCTCATATTTGTGAAAGTATCACTGTGGGTTGAATGTTCGCTTAATGGCCACAATCAATCCTCGCTCTAATATCACAAATATAAGGATTGGCTTTTTTGGTTTTCTGTGTGTGGGGATCGTCTGTTCTATCTATCCGCAAAATTTCTACTGACTTGTTAACCATTCAATCGCATTAAGTACCTCCTCCGGTGTTTCGCATACCGAGAAAAGTGACTTTACGGACTCGCGGATGAATCCCATGCCGATGAGTTTATCGATGATAGCGATGGTGTCATCGTAAAAACCGAAAACGTTGTATACGATGATTGGTTTTGCACTTCGGCCAAGTTCGGTTAAGGTAAGTATCTGGAAGAATTCATCGAAGGTTCCAATGCCGCCGGGTGCGATGACAAATGCATCGGCGTTCTCTTCCATGACTTCTTTTCGAAGGCTCATTGTCTCTGTGCGTACAATTTCTGTACACTCGCTTTTAATCGGTTCAAACTTATTCATGAAAGTTGGGACAACACCTGTTACTTCTCCGCCGTTTTCTAACACACCGTTTGCACAGGCTCCCATTAGTCCGCTGGCACCGCCGCCATAGATTAACTTGTGGTGTCTTTTTGCAATTTCTTTTCCAAGTGCTTCTGCTGCATTTATATAGATGGAATCGATGCGGTCGCTTGCTGCACCATACATACAAATTGTAAGTTTGGTCATAATAGCACCCCCTCTTGTTTTATTTGTAGAGCTTAATTTTAGCATTTAATTCGACAAAAAACAACAAAATAATAGAGAAAAACAGATAAAGTGGTTAAATTGTCTATATATTATAGGAAAATGATAAGAATTATGGTGACTATTTATGTGATGTTTGTAAAATTATATAGCTGATGCTACTTTTTTGCTTAGAGCGTGTTTGCGCTCTAGAGTGTGGTTAAAAAATATTTCTACAGAGATTTTTAAAATATATTCTTTTGCTATTGTATGAATATAGAAAATAAGAGGTGCATAAAGACAGAAAAATTGTGAAATATGCTTGTTTTTTTATGCAAATATGCTACAATATAGACAAAGGTATTCATAATTATACATGTCGATATTGAATCTGATTTACGATTAAAAGGGGTGATTTTTATGAAGAAAATTATAACGATCAGCAGAGAGTTTGGAAGTGGCGGTCACGACATTGGAATGGAAGTAGCAAAGCGTCTGGATATTCCATTTTATGATCATGAGATCGTAGATAAGGCAGTTGCAGAGAGTGGATTTACAAAGGAATTTGTAGAGGAACACGGTGAGTACAGCTCTCTTTCTTCTGTATTACTCGGAACATCGGCACCATTTGACAGTTATTATTATGCAGAGGACCCACAGGATAAGATTTTCAAGATTCAGCGTAGAATCATTACAAAGTTTGCACAGGAAGGTCCATGTGTTATCGTTGGAAGATGTGCGAATTACATTTTAGAGCAGGCAGATATCGACAGTTTTGATGTGTTTATCAGAGCCAATATTGAGAAGAGAATGGCGAATGTATCTGACAGAGTTGATCTTAAGGGAGATGAACTGGTTAAGTTCCTCCAGAAGAGAGACCACAAGAGAAGAGTATATTATCGCTTCTATACTAAGAGAAAATGGGGCGATTACCACGATTACAACATGATGTTAGATAGTGGAGCAATCGGCAAGGAGAATTGTATTAATTTGATTATCAAGGCGATTGGTGAATAGTGGATTATAATATCGTAATGATAATTTAAGGGTTGGTTCTTTGAAAGTCAGTTTTATAAGAAGTCATAATTTTCAGGGATTCTCTAAATTATTTTTAGACAAAGTATAGCCCTCTGGAAGATAAATAAAGCATATTTGTGGCCTCGAGCAAAGGCTGGATGCCACAAATATGCTTTATTTGCTCTCTTCTCGAGTGTCAGCTAGTTAATAAATTATATAGGAGACGAAAATGAAGATTACAAGATGTAAATATGGGCATTATTATGATAAAGCGTACTTTAGAGAATGTCCGCATTGCTGCAGGGCAAGAGGTGGCAGGGATGAGGATATTATAATAGGAAAGAACGAGTTATCTACAGATTTATCAGGGAAAAATAGCCTGCCGGGTAGAAACGTGAGAATAAATCAATTACAAGATGATAGCAATTATGGACAAGGCTCCAATAGGGACATAAGTCAGAAGGAGCAGGATAGGAAAAAAGTTGACCGATGGATTGGGGAAGTCTGGGATGAACTGGAAAATGTAGCAAAAGAGAGTCCAAAAACAAAAGTAACAGAAAAAGCAGCTCAAAGAGAAAAACAAGAAGACCGGCAAGAAAAGATAACAGAAGAAAAGAATACTGTTTCAGTGAAAAAGAAGCATAGAAATTCGGAACAAAATTTAGGGAACTATATGCTTTTTGCCGCAATGCCTCTCAAAGTAATTAAAAACCAGGAATTCTGTATGGATTTTTGTATTTTCCCGGAAAAAGATTGGGAGACTGGGGCAAAGATGCTTAGTTTTAAGAGTCAAGAAAGTATAAGAGATTTAAAACCAGTGCAGATGGCGCTGCCAACAAAGGCTGTGCTGCACATTTTATATAAAGAGGAAGAGATTTTTCATAAAGATATAGAGTTGGAGGCAGAAAGGGAAAATGTATTTTGTACATTTCCTGTTACGGTAACGGATACGAGAGACCGACGTTTTCATATGATAAAGGCGGTTTTTGAGATAGAAGAGCAAAATATCGAGATTCCGCTGTATTTAATGCCTAATCCGTAGAAAAATACAGGCAGTTTTGGAAAACATTCGTGGAACTTTATTATTGCAGTTTTTGGGAAATACCTATATAATAAAGTATCATGTAATAATTTTGTAACAAATTCAATTCGTATGGATTTATAGACACAGGAATGAGACATAAATAAAAATAAAATATGAATAAAACAGGGATTGAATCGTTACGATAATTTGAAAAGATAAAATATGATTATAAAGGAGAAGTATAATGAGTGATATGACCCATCTTGATGAGTTAGAGGCAGAAGCGATATACATTATGCGTGAAGTAGTGGCAGAGTGTGAGAAGCCGGTAATGCTGTATTCTATCGGTAAAGACTCTTCTGTAATGCTTCATTTAGCATTGAAGGCTTTTTATCCTGAGAAGCCGCCGTTTCCATTTTTACATGTAAATACTACATGGAAGTTTAAGGAAATGATTGAGTTCAGAGATAAGATTGCTGAAAAATACGGACTTGATATGATTGAGTACATTAATGAGGACGGGGTTAAGAAGGGAATCAATCCATTTGACCACGGTTCATCTTATACAGATATTATGAAGACACAGGCATTAAAGCAGGCTCTTGATAAATATGGTTTTACTGCTGCATTTGGCGGTGGAAGACGTGATGAGGAGAAATCCAGAGCAAAGGAGAGAATTTTCTCTTTCCGTAATTCCAGCCATGCGTGGGATCCTAAAAATCAGCGTCCGGAGATGTGGAAGCTTTACAATACAAATATTCATCAGGGCGAAGAAATGCGTGTATTTCCTATTTCTAACTGGACGGAGAAAGATATCTGGCAGTACATTCAGCGTGAAAATATTGATATTGTTCCGCTGTACTTTGCAGCAGAGAGACCATTTGTCAGAAGAAATGGCAATATCATTATGGTAGATGATGACCGTATGAGATTAGAACCAGGAGAAAAGATTGAACATGGAAAGATTCGTTTCCGTACTCTTGGATGTTATCCATTAACTGGTGGTATTGAGAGTGATGCAGATACACTTGATGCAATTATTGATGAGACATTAAGTGCGGTATCTTCTGAACGTACTAGCCGTGTTATTGACAGTGATGGCGGAGCAGCCAGCATGGAAAAGAGAAAGAGGGAGGGTTATTTCTAATATGAACAGTCTTCTTAAATTTATTACCTGTGGTAGTGTAGATGATGGAAAGTCCACATTGATCGGACATATGCTTTATGATGCAAAGCTGCTTTTTGCAGATCAGAAAAGAGCGTTAGAGCTTGACAGTAAGGTTGGTTCTCGTGGTGGGGCAATTGACTATTCTCTCCTTCTTGACGGCCTGATGGCTGAGAGAGAGCAGGGAATCACAATTGACGTCGCTTACCGCTATTTTACAACAGAGAACCGTTCTTTTATCGTTGCAGATACCCCAGGTCATGAAGAATATACAAGAAACATGGCAGTAGGAGCATCCTTTGCGGAACTTGCCGTTATCCTTGTAGATGCGACACAGGGCGTTCTTGTACAGACAAGACGACATACAAGAATCTGCTCCCTTATGGGTATCGAGCATTTTGTATTTGCAATCAATAAGATGGATTTAATTAACTATGATGCCAACCGTTTTGAAAAGATTGAACGTGAAATTAAGATGATGGCAGCAGAGTACGACTATAAGTCTATCAAGATTCTTCCTGTTTCTGCGACAGAGGGAGATAATGTTACAGTGAAATCTACTAAGATGCCGTGGTATAAAGGAGAATCACTTCTCACATATCTTGAAAATATCCAGATACATGACGATTCTATTGAGAGTGGCTTTACTATGCCTGTTCAGAGAGTATGCCGTCCAGATAGAACTTTCCGTGGATTCCAGGGACAGATCGAATCTGGAAAGATTAAAGTTGGTGATGAGATTACCGCCTTACCATCTAATGAAAAGGCAGAGGTAAAAGGCATTATTGATGCAGGTAAGGAAGTAACAGAAAGCAGCCGCGGACACGCGGTAACAATTTCTCTTGACAGAGAAGTAGACGTTTCAAGAGGCTGTGTTCTCGTTAATAATGCAAAACCAAAGACCGGTAATTTATTTACTGCAAAGCTTTTATGGATGGATGACACACATCTTGTAGCAGGAAAGAATTACCTCTTAAAACTTGGAACAAAGCTGATTCCAGCCGTTGTCATGAATATCAAGTACAAGATTGATGTAAATACTGGAAATGAAGTACACGCAGATGCTATTTACAAGAATGAAATCGCAGCCTGTGATATTGCTGTTTCTGACAAGATTGTTTTTGAGAAGTTCAAGGACAACCATGCATTAGGTTCCATGATTCTCATTGACAGAATCACAAATATGACATCTGCCTGCGGTGTTATCATGCACGCATTAAGACGTACAGATAATCTCACATGGCATGAGATGGATATTACAAGAGACTTCCGCGCACAGCAAAAAGGACAGACACCTAAGACAATCTGGCTGACAGGACTTTCCGGTTCCGGTAAGTCTACACTTGCAAACGAATTAGAAAAACATCTTGCTGCTCTCGGAAAGCATACGATGCTTTTAGATGGGGACAATGTCCGTATGGGACTGAATAAGAACCTTGGATTTAAAGAGGCAGACCGTATTGAAAATATCCGCCGTATCGCAGAAGTAGCGAAGTTAATGAACGATGCAGGACTTATTGTAATCACATCCTTCATTTCTCCATATGTCCGTGACAGACGGAATGCAAGAGAGATTATCGGAGAGGACAGCTTCATTGAAGTTTATGTAAGTACACCGGTGGAAGAATGTGAAAAACGAGATGTTAAGGGACTTTACAAAAAAGCCCGTGCAGGCGAGATTCCAAACTTTACTGGAATTTCCAGTCCATATGAGACACCAGAACATCCGGAAGTTACGATTGATACAACTGGAAAGAGTCTTGCAGACAGCGTAGATTATGTGATGGCACAGTTGGAAGATTTGCTTAACTAAAACAATAAAATATAAGAGGAAATAAAAATGCGCACACTTTATGTACACATTGGAACGCCTAAAACTGCAACAACATCCATTCAGATGTTTTGTGTTGAGAATCAAAAAGTATTAAATAAACAAAGTTATAGCTATCCTCTTTTGGATTTTGTATATCCCCATGTTGCTCACCGCAGAAATGGACATTTCCTTGTAGGCTGGGTTTATAAACCGGGTGGTCAGGAAGACGTGGAAAAAGAGCAGGAACTGTGGGAAAAGGGATTTGCTATGATTCACCGAGAATTTGAAAAGTATGACAATGTTATACTTTCCGATGAAAATATCTGGCACTCTTCTAACGGAAGAAAGTTCCCTTTCTGGGCCAAACTCATGCAGGATGCAAAAGAGCATGACTATCAGGTTAAAGTTATTGTTTATATAAGAAGACAGGATGGACTTGCAAACTCATGGCTCAGCCAGCAGGTAAAAGAAGGATGGAATACCAATGCCACGATTAAGTGGGATTCGTTCCAGCGTAAAACAAGAAAAGTTGTTTTTAATTATTATCTTTTACTGGAAAAGATTGCAGAAGTGACAGGACGGGAAAATATTATTGTCCGTATTTTTGACAGGAAAAAATTCAAGGGAAAGGATCATACGATCTTTTCCGACTTTTTGGAGGCAATAGGCGTGGATTATACAGATGATTTTAAGATAACAGAAGAAGAAGCAAACCGTTCTCTGACAGGAAACAGTCAGGAGATTCTTCGTATTGTAAATACGGTACTTCCAGATGATGACAAGGTGAGAACATTAGTTAGACAGGCCGCACAGGACTGCGAAAACTATAAAGACCCACAGAATAACTTTGTCATGTTCTCAGAAGAAGAATTTAATAAATTTATGGGCCGCTATGAAAAATGGAATGAGGCTATCGCGAAAGATTATTTACATCAGGAAGAACCTCTTTTTGATATGAAAAGAAAAGAGGGAGAAAGATGGACTCCAGAGAACCGCTTTATGTATGAAGATATCGTTCGTTTCTTTGGTGGTGTAGTTATCCGTCAGCAGCGACACATTGAGAATTTAGAAAGAGATATTACTACGTTAAAGGATAGCCGTTTAGAAGCAGTAGAAGGCTTGGCAGATGTAGATATTGATCAGAACGTAAAGAAGATTCTCCAGTCTCTCAGTGAGCAGATTATCAATCAGCAAAAAGACATTCAGCGTGCCCTTGAAAACTCAGAAAAAATTGATGCAGTCCGTGATAAAAATCAGGAAGTTAAAGTACGAAGCCTTACTGTTGGCAATGAATTAATTGACCTGCGCCAGGATTATGATGCACTGCAGAAAGAGACCAAGAAAGACAGCAAGGCAATCCGCCAGGAATCTAAGGAACGTGATAAGGAGTTAAAGGCTATGATTCGTGAATTAGAGCAAACATCTTTATGGTTCCGACTTCGTAGAAAATGGAGACATATAACAGGGAAAGATAAATAGATTTGCCACAGGCAAGGAAACGCCTTCTGTGAGAGATAAATAGACATCTGTGTGACTAAACAGACGAAAATAGAAGCCCCCTATAACCATATCTGTGACTTTAGTCGCGGCATATTGAATGTTCGCTTATGCGCGCTCACATTCAACACTTGCTCCGAGGTCACAGATATGGTTATAGGGGGCTTCTATTTTCTGATTTTGGCTGACCACAGAATGACTATTTATCTTCCAGAAGGCTGTGCTTTGGCAGGGAGTGAAAATCTATTTATCTTTGGAGAGATTTGGGGGAGTATTGGGAGGTTGCGGCTGGCTGTGGAGTTAGTTTTTGAAGGATTGACATTTTGCTTTCAGTGTCAATGCTGCAGAATCTAATTTGCCATTGAAGTAGTAAAATAATAATAGACATCCATCCATTTATAGTAGACATCACTTTTAGATAATTCCTGCACATGATTATATTTTTCTGTCCTCTCCCTCAAATTCTCCTCCTAAATATTTTTAAATTGAATTTTCTCAAAGACAGAAAAAGTGTTCCATCTAAAACCAGAAAACCAGAATAGAGCTATATATAAAAAATGCGCCTTAGAGCAAGTTCTTAATGCGGATGAGCATTAAGAACGCAGTGAAACGAAGCATTTTTTATATATAGCTCTATTCTGGTTTTCGTCAGTTTAGATTAACCCACTTTTTCGTCTCTAGAATTAACTTAAAAAATATTTCCTATATTTCCTATTGAAATAATATGAAATATGATGTAATATAGAGAAAACGAATAAGACACATGAAAACCGAATGATATTTAACAAATTTTTACATTGCAGTTTTTTGAATATCCCTATATAATGAAAGGCAATATGATAATATGAGTGTAACAGCAGTACAGATATCAGAAAGAAGACAAAAAGTAAAAACAACAGTAAGTGATGAGAGTATAAAGATGAGAAAGTTTATTTCCATGACTATGACTATGTTAAAAATCGGTTTCATTGGTTTTGGTGGGGGAAGCGCACTGATTCCAGTAATTGAAGATGAGGTCGTAGAGAAGGATAAGATTGTATCAGAAGAAGAATTTAATGATGATGTAATGATTGCCAGTATAACTCCAGGAGCACTTCCTGTAGAGGTTGCTACAGGAATCGGAAGACAGGCTTCAGGATTAAAGGGAATGGCAGCAGCAGCGACAGCGATGGCATTACCGGGTGCTTTACTGACAGTATTATTACAGGCAGTTATTTCCAGTGCAGGAAGTGTGGTGAAGTCACAGATTAATTATCTTTCTATCGGAATCTCTGCGTTTATTATTTTAACTTTACTGGCTTATTCATTAGGAACAGTATGCCAGGCAGTGAATAAGAGAGAAGGACAATTGTATGGTCTGATTATTCTTGGAGTGTTTTTACTTTCAGGAGAGAAAAGCATTTATCAGTTATTCGGGCTTGATATTAAACCGATATTTGCACTGTCAACGATTCAGGTATTAGGAGCGGCATTCTTTGTAATCTTATTTACAAAAGGACATGTACGTTGCTTAAGAAGATCTATACCAGCAGCAATAATTACGGTATGCTATCTGCTTTGTGCCGGCAATGCACATATTATACCAGTTTCCGCGAAACCATTTATTCTCGCAGTTATGGCGGTATTATCAATTCTTGGCCTGGTACAGTCTATCGTAGAAAGTCCGCATAAGAAAGCATTTCCAGCAAAAAGACTTGCAACATCTGCAGGATTTTGGCTCTTATTCGTAGTAATACTTTCTATTCCGGCAATGTTCCTCACAGCAAAGACGTTAAAGTTTATCGGAATGGGCTGGTTATCCTCTATTATGTCTTTTGGCGGCGGAGATGCGTATCTTTCTGTAGCACAGGGATTGTTCGTGGAAGGTGGAGTTATCAATAATGCAGATTTTTACGGTAATGTAGTAGCTGTAGCTAACGCACTTCCAGGTTCTATTTTATGTAAAATACTTACCGGAATTGCTTATGATGTAGGATATAACTTAAACGGTTCTGTAATAGAAGGATTTCTTGTAGCACTTTCCGGATTTGCCTGCAGCGTGGCAGCATCAGGAGCTATCTTTGAATTAGTATTCTGTGTCTATGAGAAATACGAGAGCCTTCAGATATTTTCCGTAGTAAAACATTTTATCCGCCCGATTATTTCCGGACTGCTCCTTACCGTAGCAGTATCTCTGTATACATCAGGAATCCGCGGTCAGGTACAGTCAGGAAGTGGACATCCGGCACTTGTGATTACTCTTATTGTAATTGCGGTGAATCTTGTTTTAATGTGGCTGCAGAGAAGAGGAAAGAATATACATTTGATTTGGAAAATCGTTATTTCCGCAGGAATCTCCTTTGCGGGATGTAATTTATTCCTTTAAAATTTTGGTTAAGCTTACAGACGCCGCTGTAGGAGATGAGCAATAGATTTTCAATATACATTATTATGTATATGAATTCTGTTTTTTCCAGCAGCCAAAGCACAGCCCACAGTAAATAAAAGAAACT
>OGPE01000816.1_pt1 | contig 22093 bp, 20 predicted proteins | sample 1552881 | NCBI WGS metagenome assembly OGPE01 (sample SAMEA2580236, study PRJEB22360) | human gut metagenome | biome: human gut; feature: human-associated habitat; material: faeces | place: Denmark | collected 2008/2010 | reverse complement strand
CCGAGGAGAGGTAGACCACAAACTTTTCGATGAAATCCCGCTTCAGCTCTTTGAACGCAATGTCCTTGACATGGTATTCGTATTCGAAGAAGGAGGCAAGACGGCGGCGACGCTTGCAGTAGTCTTCATAGCTGGAATAGGTGCGGTCTTTGCCCACGCGTTTGAGGAACCCTGCGAGGTATTCGTCGAAGGTCTGTAACAGCAGGCGGCAGTCGTCCCCCATACCGAGGAAGGCGTTGCGGACCTTTTCGGCCGTAACGTATGAATCACGGTCGCAAAGGCGTTGGTATTGCTTGCCGATGTTGGTTTTGATGTTCTCCAACTTTTCATTGAGGCGTTGGGCTTCGAGGCTTTTACCTGCCGCCTTGTTTGCTTTGGCGTCCCAGAGGGAAGAACGAACGGTGAGTTTACAGCTGAACTGCGACATTGTACCGTTGATCGTAATACGGCCCATAATGGGAACCTGACCCGATTTCTCCGACTGCCTTTTTACGTAGAAAAGGACTTTGAAAGTGCTGCGTTGCATAATAACTTGAACTTTTTGGATGGGTTAAACGTTAAGTCAAGTTATTTGGTATGCGGTAATTCGATGCAACGAACTGAAAACGAATGTTTTGATGCAAACCAAAGCATTTCGGGCAGGTAACGGATAAGTAACGAAACTCACTGTTAAACCTGCCCGATTATGCTTTTTTATTGCTCGGAGCATATGCAGAAGAGAGAATCAAATATCTGTGAACTTGATACTTGCTCTTTCCTGCGCTTCTCTTTACCTACAAATACCGAACCCTTCGGGGTCCGCCGCATGTTTTTTCCGGGGATGGCCGGAGGCCTTTACAGGTGGATCGCCGCGCCCAGGGCCGCTTCGGCGGCTTCCATGACGCCTTCGTTCATCGTCGGATGGGCGTGGATCGTGCGGGCGATCCGGTGGGCCGTGACGCCCAGCGTGCGCGCCAGCGTCGGCTCGGCCAGCATCTCGGTCACCGACGCTCCGACCATGTGCGCCCCCAGCAGGCGGTCCTCTTCGTCGAAGAGCAGTTTGACGAATCCGTCGCGGTCGCCCGCCGCCGTGGCCTTGCCCGATGCGGTGAAGGGGAAGCGGCCGGCTTTATAGGCGATGCCGCGCTCCTGCGCCTGCTGTTCGGTCATGCCGACCGACGCCACCTCGGGCTGGGTGAAGATGCACGACGGAATGGTCGTGTAGTCCACCGGCGCGGGGGCGAGTCCGCAGATGGACTCCACGCAGCAGACGGCCTCGGCCGAAGCCACGTGCGCCAGCGCCGGACCCGGCACGATGTCGCCGATGGCGTAGACGCCCGGAACGTTGGTGCGGTAGAATTCGTCCACGACGACCTTGTCGCGTTCGACGGCGACGCCCAGCTCTTCGAGGCCGATGCCTTCGATGTTGGATTGGATGCCCACGGCCGACAGCACGACATCGGCCGTCAGGGTCTCCGCGCCTTTTTTGCCCTCGATCTCCACTTCGCAAAGCCCTTCGGCGTTGACCTTCACTGCTTTCACCGTGGTCGAAGTGAGCACCGTCGCGCGCAGTTTGCGGAATGCGCGCTCCATGGTCTTCGACACCTCCTCGTCTTCGAGCGGCATCATGCGGGGCATGTATTCGACGATGGTGACCCGCACGCCCAGCGCGGCGTAGAACCACGCGAACTCGCTGCCGATGGCTCCCGAACCTACGACGATCATTGATTCGGGCAGGCGCGTGAGCGTCAGCGCCTGCCGCGACGAGATCACATGCTCGCCGTCGATGGGCATGAAGGCCATTTCGCGCGGCCTGGCTCCCGTGGCGAGGACGATGTGGTCGGCCTCGTACTCCGCCCCGTCGACGTCTATGCGCCCCGGGGCCGTGAGCCGCCCGAATCCGGGGATCAGGTCGATCTTGTTCTTGTTCAGCAGGAACCGCACGCCCTTCGACATGGTTTCGGCCACGCTGCGCGAACGCGCCACGATGGCTTCGAGGTTGGGGCGCACCTCCCCTGCAAGTTCCAGTCCGTAATGCTCCGCGTTTTTGCAGTATCCGTAGACCTGCGCGCTCTTGAGCAGCGCCTTGGTCGGGATGCAGCCCCAGTTGAGGCAGACGCCTCCCGGTTCGGCGCGCTCCACGAGCGCCGTCTTTTTCCCTAACTGCGCGGCGCGGATCGCCGCCACATAGCCTCCGGGGCCGCCGCCCACGATGATGATGTCGTACCGCATCATTTCACTACTTTTAGTATTTCACCATTGTCTTTGGCCACGGCGCGCTTCCATTTCTCGTTGTAGCCCGGGAACTGGATCTTGCCGGGAATCTGTTTTCCGTTTCCGTTATCCACGAAATGTGCCGCAGAGCCGTCGCCGTCGAGGAACGTCAGCACGTCGCCGTGCTCGCTCTTGACGTTGCCGTCCATGTATTTCACCAGCAGATAGTTGTTGAGCCGCTGCCAGCGGTCGAACAGCTGCTGCGCCGTCTCCACGCTCAGCTGCGTGAGGTGGCTGCGGCGTGCCTCGGGCGACATTTTTCCGACTCGGGCGTTGAGCGCCTGCACGTTGCGGAGCATGTCGTTTTCCCACTTGTCCACGACCTTGCGGATGTCCGCGGAGATCATGTCGTAGCGCATGTAGGCGAAATTGGTCGTGCGGTTGAAGAGCCAGAACGCCGACGTGGGCGAATATTCGAGCATCGAGCCGTTGTCCTCGCGGAAACACCCGGGGACCTCCTGCGCCGAGCAGAAGATCGGCGTCAGGCACGAGGTGGCCGCGTCGTCCACGCCGAACCAGAGGATGCCCATGTCGCGCGTCACGTCGGGCCGGGCCTGCGCCACGAACCAGAATCCGGTCTGCTGGGTGGCCGTGGCGCGCTCGTTGACGTACTTCACGCCGTCGACCTCGAATTCCATCGGACGCCAGCGGTAGGGGCAGTTGTGGCCTCCCGCGCCGAGGTCCGCGGTCATGTCCATCGGGGTCCCCTCGTAGTGGTCGCGCATGCAGTCGAAGAGCGTCTTGGGCGACACCTTCGCGCGGGGCTTGACCCACAGCGGCATGCGGTTGTTCTTGTTGTGGCCCATCGCGTAGTCGGTGTATCGGTCCATGTCGTCGGCCACGGTGCGGAAGAAGGCCCACACGCGGGCTTCGCAGGCGCGCATGCCGCCGAAGTCGAGCGGCGCGTAGGCGTCCGAGAAGCTGAAATCGGCGTCCGGGCCGTCGTAGTAACCCATTTCACGGGCGAACGAGATCACGTCCGGGGAGTAGAGGCAGTTCTCGGGATCGTCCTTCGGGAAGGTGGTGATGCGGGCCTGGTTGGCGTGGGCCGAGACGTAGCCGTCGGGAATGCGGCGGGCCACCCAGACGATGCCTTTGCGGGCGTTGCCGCCCTTGCCGTCGTCCTTGAAACCCTTGCCGATCAGCTCCATGATCCACGCTTCGTCGGGGTCGGCGATCGAGAACGACTCACCGCTCGACGCGTAGCCGTAGGTGTCGGCCAGCTCGGCGATCACGCCGATGGCCTCACGCGCGGTTTTGGCACGCTGCAAGGTGATGTAGATCAGCGACCCGTAGTCCATGCGGCCCGTCGAGTCCTCCAGTTCGGGGCGGCCTCCGTAGGTCGTCTCGCCGATGATGAGCGAATGTTCGTTCATATTGCCGATGGTCGACCAGGTTTCGCGGACCTGCGGGATGTCCGTCAGGTAACGGCCCGTATCCCATTCGTAGACGGGCAGCATCGCCCCGGACTTGTGCTTGCCGCCGGGGGTGTGGTACAGTGCGCCGTAGAGCGCGTGGGAGTCCGCCGCATAGGTGACCATCACCGAACCGTCGGTCGAGGCTCCTCGGGTGACGATGAAATTGGTGCAGGCCGACGCCGCGCCGTATGTGAGGGCGGCCGCCGCTGCAAGAATCAATCGGATTTTTTTCATGCTTTTCAGGTTTTGAGACCAAAGATACGAAAAAGTCGGATGGATTCAAAACCGAATCTTCCGACTGATGAATAAAAGTGTCGTTACGACGCCAAAGATGGAAAACAAATCGGATAACGGCGAAAAAACGTTATCTTTGTGAGCGGATGCGCTTTCTGCGCACCCCGGAAATACCCCCCCCCGGAGTGGCGGTAAAAATATGAAATCCAGCTATTTGAATGAAAAAGATGTTGTTCCTGCTCCTTTCCGGGGCGATCTTCGGGGCCTGTTCTTCGGACAAGGACCGGGTTCTCGTTTTCGTGAAGAACGTCGTCATGCCGCCCGATTCGTGGGTCTTTGCGCCCGGCGACGGGGTGACCGTCTCGGCCGAAGGGTTCGAGGCTGATGACGAAATCATGCTCGAAATCCATTGGCAGGAGAGTGCCGAAGGGTTCGCTCCGGAGGGCTATGCCAAGGGCGTGCGCGGGATCGTCACGGTGCGTTCCGCCACGAGCGTCACCTTTCTGGCCCCGGGGCACTACCCCGCTTCGACGGTTCGGGTGCTGTTGCTCCGCCGGGGCCGGATGATGCCGCTGGGCAAGATCCGCGTTGCCGACGGAACCCCGAAAGCCGAAGCGCTCTACGGCATTTCGAAATCCGATACGGACGAAACCCTGATCGAGCGCATCGACCTGTCAACGGGCGGGGTGACACGGGTTGCGACGCTCGGCATCGGCCGGGGAATCGCCTGCGCCGTGGGGCTTCCCGGCTCGGGCTGGATTTACGGCGTCTGCTCCGGTTCGATGGCAGGTTTCGACCTCACAATGAATTATTATGACGATTTCGGGTACCGGAATAGTCTCTTGGCCGGGCATATCTCCGATTCCTCCGTCGGACTCATTTCCCACGACGCGGGGCGGCTGACGCTGACGACCCGAAGCGCGACCCGCTCTCCCTCCCCGGTTCCGGTCTCCTGGCAGGTGCCCGACGAGGTTGTGCAGACGCTGGCCGTGCAGCCGTTCGTGCGGGTCGGTTCCGACCTGCTGCTCGCGCAGCGCAATGCCGACGGGACGTGCGCTCCGCTGGTGTTGAGGGTCTACGGCGGGGCGGGACCGGGCGAAGCCGTCGGGGCCGATGCGATGATCCCCTTTTGGACCGTGGTCGCCTCGGCCGACGAGCCGGAAAAACGGTATCAGGTCGGCGGCTATGCCGTGTCGGCCGGGGGCAAAACGCAGCTGCGGCTGTTCAACGCCGCCGGTGACGGCGCTTTCGGCGAGACGCTGGCCGAAGTTCCGGGCACGGCGCTTTCGGTCACGGAGTATGCTCCCGATAAGGATTCGCTGGAAATCTACCTGCTGTGCGAGGCGGACGGCATGCGCCGCATCCACGTCTACGATGCGCTGAAGAAGACGCAGCGGACCCTTCCCGGGGAGTTCGGCTGCTCGGAGATCGTCATGGCGAAATAGTGTTTTCGCGCAGAAAAACGAGTCGCAGGCCCGGATTTTTCCCGGGTCTGTTTCGTGTTGTACGAATTTTGCGTATTTTTACCGGGTAAATACCGAAAAGCTTATGTCTTCAATAGCCTGTCAACTGTCGTTCGTGCGCTCGACGCTTCCCGAGGGGGTGAAGCTGGTCGCCGTGTCGAAAACCCACCCTGCGGAGGCGATCCGCGCGGCCTACGACGCCGGCCTCCGCGTTTTCGGCGAGAGCCGCCCGCAGGAACTGCGCGAAAAACACGAAGCCCTGCCCAAGGACATCGAGTGGCACATGATCGGCCACCTGCAAACCAACAAGATCAAATACATCGCCCCGTTCGTCGCGCTGATCCATTCGGTCGACAGCGCGCGGCTGGCCGAGGCTATCCAGCGCGAGGCGGCCAAGTGCGGCCGGACGCTCGAAATCCTCCTGGAGATCCACGTCGCCGAGGAGGAGACCAAGACGGGCTGGAATATGGCCGAACTGATGGAGTATGTCCGCACGGCCCCGTTTGCCCGTATGCCGGACGTCTGCGTGCGGGGCGTGATGGGCATTGCCACCAATACCGACGACGGCACGGCGATACGCCGCGATTTCATGGAGCTGAAACGCTGTTTCGAACTGCTGCAACCCTACTTCGGACCGCGGTTCGACACGCTGTCGATGGGCATGTCGCACGACTATCCGCTGGCGGTCGAGTGCGGCTCGACGATGGTGCGCGTCGGCTCGTTGATATTCGGCCGGCGCGGGCTTAAGAAGCCCGTTTTATGAGTGGTTGCTGTACGAATGATAAATTATACCAGACTTATATGAAAATCGGATTTCTTGGATTCGGAAATATGGCGCAGGCCATGGCGGGCGGGTTTGTCCGCTCGGGGGCCGTGCAGCCCGGCGACATCGGCGCGTGCGCGCGCGACCGGGCGAAACTGCGGCGCAACACGGAGCCGCAGGGCTTCCGGGCTTTCGACGACGCGGCGGCGGTCGCGGAGTTCGCCGATCTGGTCGTCGTCGCCGTGAAACCCTATCAGGTCGAGGCGGTGCTTGCGCCCGTCCGGGAGCTTCTGGCGAAGAAGATCGTCGTATCGGTGGCCGCGGGCGTTACGTTCGACGACTGCGAGCGGATGCTCGCCCCCGGCACGCACCATTTGAGCATCGTTCCCAATACGCCCGTTTCGGTCTGCGAAGGCTTCATCGTCTGCGAACGCCGCCATTCGCTTTCGGACGGGGAGTGGCGGCGAACTCCGGTGGGGGCCTTGTCTCAAAAGATCGGCCTCGTCCTGCCGATGGACACCGCCCTGCTCGGCATATCGAGTGCCGTCTGCGGCTGCGGCCCGGCGTTCGTCGCCATGTTCATCGAGGCGCTCGGGGACGCAGCCGTCAAGCACGGCGTTGCGCGTGCCGACGCTTACCGCATGGCGAGCCAGATGATCGTCGGGACCGGGAAATTGCAGCTCGCCTCGGGGCAGCATCCCGGTGCGATGAAGGACGCCGTCTGTTCGCCCGGCGGAACGACGATCGCGGGCGTCGCCGAACTGGAGCGCAAGGGCTTCCGCGGCGCGGTGATCGACGCCATCGACGCTATTCAGAACAAAAAATAACCCGCCCGGCTAAAAGCCGGGTTTTAGGAGGCGGACGGTGGCTTCGGGGCGCTTGTCATCCGGTTCTGCGCCCGGGGCCGGAAATCGTTTTTTGGGGGCTGCGGGACGAAGCGACGCCGTTTGCGTCCGAATAGGAAAACCGCCGGACCCTCTGTGGTGTGGGATTAAAGTGATGTAACGACCTGATTCATCGGGTCGTTACATTTTTGTATAAGATAGTAGGTAACGAAAAGGCAACGGTTTGTTTTCAGTCTGTTGCGCTGAAATACCGCGTTTCAAATAACCTTTTGCAAGATACGGAAAATTTTCGCGATAGGCAAATTATACTGAAAAGCATCAAGGGTAATAAAATTAGATAATATTCTTTATAACAATATAACAGCTGAGACGATTACAAAGTGCTGAACCTTGTACTCGTCTTCTGTTTTTATTTAAGATGAATAAAATATATCGATGATAAAATGGCAAGTCAATATATTATCAAATTTAAGAATTTTTCGATATAATTTTCTTTCAGAAATAGATGTCAAAAAATATATGTATTTTTATGATTAGATTTGACAATTATGAAATACTTATTATCTTTTTTAACGGGTTTTCTCCTATTCAGCTGTGGCAACAATAAGCAAGTCGAGCAAGAATTGTCTATTGCGACAAGATTGTTACGCATCGAACCGGACAGCTCATTGCGCATTATCGAGAATATTGACCCCGACCGGATTCTGCGGCGCAGCACGCGGGCAAAATACGCTCTCTTGTATTCCGCGGCACTCGATAAAAATTATGTGGACGCCGATGATGATTCGCTGATACGTATTGCATACCGGTATTACGACAACCGGATTTGTTCGGATTCGGTGAAGTTTCTGATTAACTATCACTATGGGCGAATCTATCAAAACGGCGACGATTATCAGGAAGCCATGCGCTATTATCTGACTGCGGAAAAATACGCTTTCGCGGCGCATAAGAATTATTATCTGGGTTTGGTATACTCCCGCATCGGGGAGGTCTATTCCGAGCAGATGAATTTTAACGGAGCGCTGGAATATTATCGGAATGCTTATGGCGCTTGGGAAAAACTACGCAAGCCTGCGTTTATGAATAATGCGACACTTAATATCGCTAATGCCTATTCCAGTTTGGGCGATAACGACAATGCCGTGAAATACTATTCACAAGCTCTGCAAGCAGCCGTACAGCAGGAAGATAACGATATGGTTATTGCTTGTTTAAGCAATTTGGGGGATATTTATGTAAATGAGGGCGATTATCCCAAAGCCTTGAAAGCCGTAAAGGAAATTGAGCGGACCGCTCCAGATGGTCTTTCAATTTATCAATATAGAGTATTAGCCAAAGTATATTATCTGCAACACAAGATAGACAGCGCACGATATTATTTCAATATCGCTTCGGAGTTGGCGGAGGATATTCGGGACGATGCACAACTGGCATATCTATCTATTCAAATTGAATTGGCATCCGGAAATTCAGAGGAAGCAGCCAATTCGATCAACGAATATATCTGGTTGAGCGATTCCATATCCCGCATGGTGGTATCTCAATCAGCAACCGCCGCCGAGGGGAAATATTATAAAGAGCAAACTGCTTTTGCGAGTTACCGCCTGAAAGTACGAACTTACTTTGAATATATTGTCGGACTGCTGATCTGCACCGTCGCAATTTTCCTAATCTACTACTATCGGGAACGCATGAAACGAAAACAGCAGCAGGTTGAACGCTACATGTTGGCTGTTGACAGCATCCGGGCATCGAAAAACCGCATCCTCGAACATCTTGCCGTCAAGGAGGGACAGGAGGTGCAACTTAAAGAATTGGTGTTGTCCCGCTTCGAGTTCCTCGACCAACTCGGCCGGGCGTTCTATGAACGAAACAATACAAAAGCGCAGCAGGAGGTCATTTACAAACAAGTGAGAAACTTCTTTACGAACCTTGCATCCAATCCCGCGACCAAAAAAGAATTGGAGGAGATCGTAAACACGGTAAATGACAATATCATCGTGAAACTGCGGAAGCAGTTCCCGAAATTCAAACCTGCGGATATAGATTTGCTATGTTACATCTACGCCGGATTCTCGGCGCAAATCATCAGCGTTATAATCGGCGATTCGGTATCGAATGTCTACAACCGCAAATCGAGATTGAAAGCCCGAATTGCGGCATCGGATTCGGCCGAAAAGGACTTTTTTATTCAAAAAATGTAGTAACATGCTGATTGTCAAATAAATTACCCCCCCCCGTTGAAAAATCCAAAAAAAATCAACATGTAATATTTTGTTTTTCAGGCAATTATCGCATACATTATAAAAGCTGCGAGATTTTTGCAATTCTTGCGGTTTTTATTTTGTTGTATATCAATCATTTATTGACTTCGTGTGATAGATTTTATAGGCGCTGATTTTGCTATCGGAAGAAGCCGAAAGCCTAACTTTGCTATTGTCTAACCCACATATCTTATCACATAAAAAAATTACTTTTATTACTTGTGCTGTGCTGCATCGGAGCCGGAATTTGCTTTGAAGCGTATGCAAATCGGAAACGGCCGAAAATCACGTCCGTTTATCTGGAAAAGAAAATGACGGTTAAAGGTCCGCGCAGCGTCATGCCGCCGATTAATGCGGTGCTTTCTCCGGATGGCAACACCATTACGCTCCACTCTCCGGAGAATTGCGACCGGGCATTCGTTACGATCTCCGGCAATGGAACCTATCTTACGGAAATGGTGAATTTCACCGACCAAACTGCGACGCTCGACGTGTCGGACCTCGACTGCGGGGTTTACCTGATTACCGTCGAATATGAAAACGGTACGATTTACACCGGACAGATCGAGTTTACCGAATAATTTCTTAGATTTACCTTTAAAATTATGATTATGAAACATATTTCTATCGTTTTACTGGCAGGTCTTGCGGCTGTCGCTTTTGCCTGCACGAAAGAAACGACCCCTGAACAGACAGCACCGGAACCGCAGGAAATGGGCGTCGGAGGTGGTGATATTGTCTGCATTGACGGCACACTGCATTTTTCATCAGGTGAAGTTTGCCTGAACACTTTGGAATCGCTTACTTCGGAAGAATCTCTGCACGCTTTCGAGAAAGCGCATAATTTCACCTCGTGGCGTTCGTTCACGGATAGTATGTTGGATGATATTATCGCCTGTGAAACTCCGGAGGAGTACCAAGCGGTTCTTGAAACCTGCGCAGGCTATCTTAAAATGGATAATGACCGCCTGATGCCTGTTATCACTTCTGTCGGTTATGCCAGCATTGCAGACATTAATGGTGTTTTTTATGTCGGTGATGTCAAACATACCGTGAACGCGGAATCCGTAACTATCGAGAGGACCGATGCAAAAACAAGGGCTGTTGAAGTTGAAGAAATAGGTTATGTTGCGCCTGTATTCGATGAAACCCAGACCAGAGGAGAGATTTCGCAGAAGTATACGGATCGCCGTCGTGAAACAAAAAAGTACAAAGTTTTCTCTCGCACCAACGTATTGCGTCACTCTGTTGTACAAGAGGTAAATGGACAGAAATACTATAACACCTCCTTTGCTATTCAGGTGCATGTTTCGGGACAAAAGAAGAAGACCCTGATAGGATGGAATACCTACAATGACCGCTTTTATATTGAGAATCTGCATTGGGATTTAACCATCGCCGGGAAACGAATTTCTTTCGAAACATACAGAAATAATTATTCGAAAACGGAATCCACAAAGAACCTGTATGCGACCATCGGTTTCGGAAACGGTCAATTCAACATGACCCCTACGGAAGTACCTATGCCGAGCGGATTCAACTGCATTGTACATAGGGCACGAAGCCGTGAGATGGGTAATTGCGGTGCTTTGACAGACATCAACTGCTGCATGCAATTAATTCAGTTGCCTGTGTCTGAGTGTATTTAACTATACTTCATCAAGGAAACAGAGATAGAAAGTCTCTGTTTCCTTTACTATTTTAACCCCTTTTGTTATGAAAAAACTTCTTTTCCTGCTTGCGTTTACCATCGGATTCATTTCTTGCAACGATGAAAAACATGTTTGGAGCTTCGAGGACATGTTTTATTTCCTGCATAACGATCCATCGCAGGAGGGCTGGGTTGAACCTGTTACGAAAATAACTGTCGGACCCGGTGCGCAGGTGGATTTATTGGTTACACGCAATGCTTTTGCAGCCAAAGCTCATCCCAAACAGACGGTAAAGGTCGTTGTCGAGGAGAATCTTTCCACGGCAAATCCCGGAGGTGATTTCATCCTCAGCGAGCAGGCTTTCAATTTCAAGAATAAGGATGCCCTGCAACTTCCTTTACGAGTAAATATCAGCGGCGGCACGTCCGGTAAAAAAATCGTGCTACGTCTTGATTACGGCTATTATGACGAATGCAGTCCGGAAAGCCGTAAGGGAGATAAGTTGATAATTAAGGTTAAATAAACCATGCTGCGCTGCATTTCGGTATTCTTTGTAGTTTTTATCTGCTGGGCCTGCGAGGTCGATTATTCGTTCGGCGAAAAGGATTTTAAGCCCCGCGTGGTTGTCAATGCGTTGATCTCGCCGCAGGAACCCTTTGCAGTACGCCTGCATTGGAGCCGCAGCTACTCGGCTCAAAGCGGGTTCACTCCCGTTGGGGAAGCCGAAATCCGCCTGTATGAAGATAATACCGAGGTTGTGCGCTGCCCGGCCGATCCGGAGGGTACGACCCAAACAACGTTCCGGGCTGCTGCCGGGCGCTCTTACCGTCTTGTTGTGTCGGTCCCCGGTTATGGCGAGTTGTCTGCCCGAACGACGATTCCCGAAGCGCCCGCAGCCCGCATATCGTTCGCGCACCAAAAGGGATGGTATCGGCATTTCGACATGACTGACCTTACTGCTGGCGTGGATGCCAAAGCTATCTGGCTCCGGGGTACGGAACGGGACAATAACGGAGAAAAAGATATATATGCGTTCTATACGACTTCCGTATTTGTCGATCAGGTGAACGGCGCGAACGACGCCTACGAATCCGACGAAAAAGGAAGTACCATAGATTTCGAATATTTTCTGCGTGTCGCCCGCGAAAATCTCGGCGCAGCATTCCCGCTCCGTTTCTCGGTTTTCGGAGCCGTTGAAAACAGGCACACATTTCAGATTATTGCGGCATCCGATACCTACGACCGCTATATGCGCTCCCGATATAAACATGAGCTGAATACGGGGGAAAGTGCTCAGGAAAATCCCTTTATCGAGCAGATCACGGTCTACTCGAACATTGACAACGGTATCGGCATCTTCGCCGGATATAACTATTACACGACGCCCGAATTATGAGGAAACTGCTCGCAGGCTGTCTGGCGCTTTGCATTCCCGCCTTACTTACGGCGCAAACTCCCGCCGACAGCATTTCACGCACCGAAGCGATAGATTCGGTAGTCGTCACCGCCCGCAGGCCGTTGATGGTCTACAAGCAGACGGGCAATATCGCCGTGGACATCGAGCAGCTTAAATACGCCCCGCTGTTCGCGGGCGAAAAAGACATATTCAAATTCCTGCAACTGCTTCCGGGCGTCTCGGCCGGAAAGGACGGTATGTCGGGGCTGCTGGTACGCGGCGGCAGCAACGACCAGACATTAATTCTTTACGACGACGTGCCGATCTACAATCAGGCGCATGCCTACGGCATCCTCTCGATTTTTAGCGGCGAAACGGTCCAATCGGCCGAGGTGTCGAAAGGTTACATATCGCCCGCCTACGGGTCCCGGCTTTCGGCCATGACGCAGATTCGCACACGCGAGGGCGACCGACGGAATCACCGCCAGTCGCTCACGGTGGGAACCTTGTCGTTGGCCGGGACCCTCGACGGGCCTATCAAACGCGATAAGGGTTCCTACCTCATTTCGGCCCGCTACTTCTTTCCCGAAGCGGTGCTTGCAATCGCCGATAACGATATACGATACGGTTTCAACGATATAACGGGGAAACTGACTTATGACATTCACCGGAATCATACGCTTTCGCTGGGCGTCTATTCGGGCGACGACCACATGAAGAACAAGGAAGATCACGCAGAAAACGGGTTCGGCTGGGGCAATACTACGGCATCCCTGCGGCTGGAATCGCGTTGGAATGATAATCTGCGCTCCTCGGTGGTGGCCTACTATACCTACCTGCAAAACCGTCAGGAAACAGAATTTAAAGACGACGGTTTCAGTAATTGGGGCAAAACGACTTTCAAAACCCACGAGTTCGGAGCACGCATGACGTTCGACCAACGGCTTTCGCGTGTCTGGTCGCTGGAATACGGGGCTACGTTTTCGCACCAGCGGTTCGAACCGATGCACACAAAAAGCATCATCAACGGACAGCACAAGGACCGCGGCTATTCTTCCGAGCTGCTTGTTTCGGGGGCGCTGTTCCTGAACAACCGCTTTCAATGGGGCGGCTGGCGGGCCGACGTGGGCGTGCGGGGCGCGGCCTATGACAATTCGGAGCAGACAAGATATGCCGTAGAGCCGCGTGCGCAGCTATCCTATGATTTTGGCCGCGACAATGCGGTCTGGCTTTCGGGGACGATAAATTCTCAGGCGCTTGTTCAATTCAACCGCTATTACTACTCGATGCCGATTGACTTCTGGACCCCGTTTCGGGACGGCAGGTTACAACACGCATGGCAGGTATCGCTCGGTGGCCGTGCGAAGCTGCACGAAAACCTGACCCTTTCGGTAGAGGGCTATTATAAACGAATGCGCAACCTGCCGCTGATCTACGACAGCGACGATTTCCTGCTGAGCAACGGCGGCTTCATTTACGGCACGGGACGAGCGTTCGGCATTGAAGCAATGCTCCAGTACCAGACCGAACGCCTGAGCCTGACGGCTTCCTATACCTATACCGATTCCCGCCGCCGCTCGGACGGCGTAACCTACCCGTTTGAATATGACGTGCCGCACGATTTCAATGCGTTCGTTAGCTACGACGTGGTGAAGCGGCCGGGCCGAAAACATACCTTTTCACTCAATGTTGCATGGCGCTCCGGGCTTCCGTATCGCCTGACGAACGAAAGCTATCCGGATACGGACGGTAATCCGATCATCGGCATCACGGCCTATCCCACGATGCGGATGCGCAACTATTTCCGCGCCGATGTCAGCTACAACATGGAGCGCCGCAAGCGCAACGGCGTGCGCAACTGGCAGTTCTCGATCATCAACGCCACATGGCACAAGAACCCCGTGAGCATTTACCCTTACCGGGGCAGCTATAAGGCAACGGTGCTAATACCTATCATGCCATCGGTTTCATATACCCGCACGTTCGGAAAATGATCGTCTCGCCACAATACTCAAAACGCCAATTTCCAAACCTCAAAATAACTTTTAACCCTTAAAATTTTGTCTTATGAAAAAAACGATCTTCACCATTCTGTTTGTTCTTTCAGTTACGATTAACTGCATGGCCCAAATGACCTATAAGGACGGCAAACTCACCGTAGGACGAGGTATGTATAAAACCTATACGACGAGTTGGGCGGGATGGGCGCACTATTGGGGGTCCACGGACCAGAACGGTATCAAAATGCACATTCATGCAGCCGATCCCCGTATGTCTACTACAACCAATAAACTTGTGTTTTTGGATAGCGACAGGTCCTTGTATATCGACCTTTATTGCCGCACGATGTATCAGACTTCGGATGAAAAACTGAAAACCAATATTCGCTCATTGAAAACGACACCCGTTTCCCGGTCTGCTTTTTCCATTAACATAGCTACTGCACAATCTAACCCGTCAACGAATATGGTGCTGAAATTGAATCCCGTGAAATATCATTGGAGGGATGAAAGCGAATACGAAAGATTCAATATTCGTCCAGTGCAAAGCGGTGTGGAGGAATACGGTTTTTTGGCGCAGGAATTAGAAGCTATCATTCCCGGAGCAGTCGCCATGACAGAAGAGGGTGACCGTCTTGTCAATTATTCCGCCCTTATCCCGATTTTGACGGGCGCCATTCAGGAGTTAACCGCGCGCGTCGCTGCATTGGAAAGTCAATTAAAAGCCGCCGGGAAATAGGAAATCATTGAATTTTGACGGAATTACATAAAACTGTTTTATGAAGAAAATATATTCGGTGATATTATTATTGGCAGTGATGCTGTCCTCTTGTACCAAAGACGAAACAGACATTATGACCGATGATAATTCCAACGCGCCGGCACTCGCAAAAACCCGTTCGGATGGAAGTGATATGGTAGAATATGAACTTTTACCGAATCCGTACACGGTTGATGTCATACAGGGAGTTTACGATTCGTATAATGTTTCTAAAACTATTGAACCGACGGATTTGTACGTCAGATTCTTACCGCAGGACAGTTTACAACTTATTGCCCTGAAAAACGATTATGACCTCGAACTGTTCGACTATCCGCTCAATATCGAACTTCCGGAAGATGCGGTTTATCAAGACCCGACTATTCCGGAGGGTAGTTTTACTTGGTTGTATACAACCGTAAAGCCAGACTTCGCATTTCCCAAAGAAATACCTTATGAGGTGATTGAAGAATGCTATATTCCGGCAGAAGATGAAACAATCTCACCCACTCGCGGGGGTATTATAAATGTGGAGGAAGCTGCTTTTTTAAGTCTTGGCTACCCCCTTGAAGAACAGGAACCGGAAACTCGCGGAAAACGCAGACCGGAGGGAACTATCAGAGTTTACGATGATTATGCAGGTACTTTTGTTCCGGTAAAAGGAGTTAAAATCAGATGCCATAGATTTATTAAATGGTCTACGACATTTACGGACGAAAGCGGCCATTATACAATGGACAGCAAATTCAGATTCGGACCGCATTACGCGATTGTTTTTGACAACAGGAAAGGTTTTGACATCTGGGGTAATTGGGGGCCGATTGCACGGGCCAATCTTAATATGGGTTGGCATAGTAACCGAGGACACTCACGCGATATAAATGCTGGAAGTTTTGCTTGGGATTGGGCGGCTGTTAATAATGCAACCTACGATTACTATAAAATGTGCGAAGAAACAGGAATTGCCAAACCGCCCCGTAATCTTAAAATTTGGGTTTTCAAACGCTGGACGACATCCTCGACACCTATGTTGCGCCGAATTGTACATCCTATTGGGTATAACGGTAATTCATCGTGGAAAAACTTTTTTATCAATATCGGTTACGGTACTCTTGCAACGGTGCTGAATCAAATGCTAAAAAAGGTTCTACCTGATATTACGATAGGAACAGGTGGACACTCTTACCGGAAGGTTTATGACGTTGTAAATCACGAGTTGTCCCACGCCAGTCATTTCAGTCAAGTAGGAAGTGCGCATTGGGCGAAGTATATCAGCTATATTATGACATACGGTTCTTATGGAAACGGGACGGGTAAGAATGCAGAACTTTGTGGAATTGGTGAAATGTGGGGTTACTCAATGGGACATATCCGGGCCTATGAAAAATACAATCCGTCAGGTCTTTTGGATGATTATCCGGATGTGCATACTTGGCTTAAACCTCATGTGTTTTGGGACCTGCAAAGGGATAAAGTATTAACTAAGAAGCAGATATATGATTGTTTGGTCGTTGGGGTCGATACCTATGACAGATTAGTCGCAAAAATGTACGAAAAATATCCCGAAAAGGCTGATGAGATCGAAAAGGCATTTACGGACAACGGGATTACCCCGAATGTCCCCAAACCTGATACCGGAGATTTGACGCATGATGCCTTTTATACCAACAAAACGGTTTCTTCGTCTTTCGTTTTTTCAGGGAATAATATTCTTACGCGGAATGTTACTGTAACGAATAGTGCGAAACTGACCTTTCGGGCCAACAAGTCTGTTACTATAAACTCTCCGTTTACAATTAATCAAGGCGCGCAGCTTGAAATAACTTGCGGTAATTAATATATTTAACAGGTTCAGGGACATTGTTCCCTGAACCTTTGTATCTTTACACGAAAACTATGGTCTATGAAAAAAATAATTTTTGCTGTTATCAGCCTTACTTTGTTCGTATCATGCAGAATATTTCATACTACCGAGCCGACCAATAGTGCACATTGGTACGTAAAAAATATGACTTGGAAACCAATTGTAATTAAGAAGCGTGATTTCAGGACGGAACGGCTATTGAATCCGGGAGATTCTATATCTGTTTTTCATAGATTACCTATGCAAAAATTGGGATTTCCCTCTTTTGATCTATTTTATGAATTATGGAACGTGAACGGGAATGGGGTGGAACAAAATCTGGATGTCCTGTCAGAAAATGGGCAATTACTTAAAACTTGGAAAATTTCGGATAAAAATGATCCGTCAGTAAGAATATTCCAAGAAACTTCATGGAGATTTTATCAAAAACCACAACTCCAACATGTATCTACTTGTGAGGTTGCATGGGTTTTTGACATTCTCCCCGCAGATATTGAGTAGTTCACAAATGCCATGAGTTTGTAATAAATTAAAATCAATCTATTTTGAAAAAAATATTCGTCCTATGTATAATCATTCTGGGTGGTGTCTCATGTGATCCACCTGAGCATTTAAAGACTCATTATACCTACTGGTATGTGAAAAACGCAACTAATGAGCCAATAAGTATAACAACTGTTCCCGGACATTTAATGTCGATATTAACAATTATTTCGGGTGATTCCGTCTGTTTTCATTCATTTTGTCCTCCGCAACATTGGGGTATTCCGTCTTTCAACGGCTTATATGACATTTGGAAAAAAACAGCGGTCCAAGATCAGCATACTGATATTCTTTCGAATGAAGGGAGCTTATTAAAGAGTTGGAATTATGCAGACCGAGACGCAGAGGAGCGGCAATTCTTCAATGAATCTTACTGGCGGTTATATATGAAAAAATATAGCCATAGCGACGAATTAAACTTTACATGGGTTTTCGATATTTACCCCACAGACATTAAGTAACTTACAAATGCCATGAAAAAGATTGCTTTCATATTTGCGATTACACTAATTAGCATATCATGCGACCCGAAGAAATGGGTGGCTACGCATGCAACTTCATGGTATGCAAAAAACAATACCGATCAGATTTTAATTATTACTACGTCACCGTTCATTGATACTGATGCTGTTGTCGATCCCGGAGATTCGGTATTAGTTCATAGCTTCAGTCCGTTTCAATATTTAGGAGAACCCACTTTTGACACATTTTACGATGCGTGGAACGGTAAGCCGGAACAAGAATGGTGTATAAGCATCTGTTCCAAAGATGGTCAATTACTGAAAATATGGAAATATATAGACCGGAACGCAGAGGGCAGACAATTCTTCAATGAATCTTATTGGCGGCTATATACGAAAAAATATAGTCATAGCGATCAATTAAACTTCTCGTGGGTTTTTAATATTCTCCCGGAGGACATTGCTCTTTTGTAGCTCCTCCGTTGATGACGCACACTTCACATTAGCAACAGGCCGGAATAAATGTTCCGGCCTGTTCATTTAGCGTGATATAGTCCGTTTTCGCCGTGGCTTTCGCTTGCGTGAAAGATTTCGGCGCATGGCTTCGAACTCCTCCTGTGACATGGGACCGTCCTCGGTGATCTGTCCCAGCAGGTCGTATTTGCAACCACTCCACAGTATGTTTCGCAAAGCTCAGAATCTCGATACTCAGAGCCTTTAATTCTCTTGTTCGCTGCTCCAACATAGCGATCTGATGCGGGATAGCGACGTTGGAAAAGTGCGAATTGACAGCCTTTACAATCTGATTATAGTTATTGCCGAGTTTCTGAAACTGAAAATAAAAGTCGTTCAGCCGGGCGATAAACTGCGTCTTTGACGGGTCGCGTTTGATGACGACGAACTCTTCTCCGAAAATGCGTTTTACGATAAACTGGCTCCTGTTATGCTCCAATCCGGACTTGCAGAGTAGCTTCTTGAAGCGGATGTGCTCTTCATTGAACCAGAAAGAGTACTTGTAGCTTGGTGTTTCAGATTTCCGGGCATTTCTGTTTGTCTGTTTTGGGTCGGTATTCATGATATCGGTTAAAAAGGCGTTCGACTCGGGAGAACGCCCGGCCTCGCAGAGCGAGCTCCTTTCGTATGCCGAAAAAATTTTCGGCATACAAAGGTACAGCTCGCTCGCCTCAAGTGAGGCGAAAAATCCGCGGCGGAAAAATTTTCGAAAAATCTATGCCAAACCTCCGCTACGGCTTCCGAGGGTGGGTCGTTTCCCTCTGCAATATTACAACCATGCGGGCGCCAAAACAAACCCTCGGTACGGACTGGAGCGGTCTGGAGCGGACATCGGAACCGAGGTATTTCACCCAGTTGTATCTTGCAGCATGAAAGGTCGATTTTCTTATTGCGTTCATTATCCCGATATAAACTGCATGAAATAGAAAACGGTATTTTGAATGGTTTAACCCAATAAACCAGACATACATACTCTATGCTCGTATGGCTGACAATCAATCTCAAAAACGTTGCACCATGGATTCATTAAAGGAAAAAGACAACCCCGCACCCAATCCTGCTAAGCGTCCCCGTATCGAAGTCGACGAGGAACTGATGCGTCAGATGATCGCCGGACAAGCCCCTTTGGACTCGAAAGTCGTCCGCAGGATTCCCGAACCGGAAGAGGAAGATACGGACACTCCCGAGGGAAACACATCGGAAACGGTATCCGGAGCATCGGCACCGACTGCTGAGAAAACAGACGTCGACACCCAAACGACTACTGGAAAGGAGTCGGCCGGATTCCGGCGTAAAAAGATCGCGCTGCCGGATTTCGAACGCACGTTCTTCGCGCCGGTGGATTGCCGTAACCGCTCGGCAATCTATGTCAGTGCGCAAACCAAGCATAAAGTATCGGAAATACTCCACCTGTTAGGAAATGAGAATACAAGGCTTACAGCTTTGGTCGACAATATGCTGCGCTTTGTCATGAACATTTACAGCGACGAACTGAATTATCTCCACGAGAAGAAGAATAGCAGAAGGCCGTTTTGAAAAAGCGGAGGTATTTCGACGGCAGATAGCAGGACGGGAGGGGGCCGTCGAACGGGCAGGCCGATCGCGGCTGAACATCGGAACCGGATCGTTAGGAGCCGCAGAATGTCGTCTTTTCCGACGGTAGAATTCTAAGATAAAACCAAGTAAAAGCTGCAAAAAGTTTCATGCCCGGAAATTGTCATTTTTTGTCGTAGCGTTTAGCAAAATGATTCTGGTTATGGGATGCAAGGCCGCGAAGCGCTTGTATAGCCTTGCATCCCATAGTCAGAATCGTTAATTTGCGGAGTACGGAAATGACAATACATTAATTATGAGTAGGTTCGGCTCCCAATTAGACGGACTGTTCCGACAATAAGATTTTGAGATTTTGAATGATCTCAAAATCTTATCGAATGGCAGATATGTATGCCGGATTATATCTGCAACGCTACATATGGTGTTCCACGCCTTACGACGGCAAAGCATCTGGCGGCGATTTTGGCCCTCACAGCATTCAGGACGCTGAATTTATGTTTACCTTCAGCCACTTTGCGTTCGTAATATGCCTTTAGTTGCGGATCACACCTGATGGCAATCAGTGCACTGCGGTTCAGTTGTACTTTAATGTCTCGATTCGCCATGCTCGATGTGTGGCATCCCCCGCGAACGCTTGTGCCGGAGCTATGTTCGAACGGAGCCAGCCCGCAATAGCAGGCAAACTTGCGGTGGTCTGTGATTTTGGTGAAATTAAGCGTCGAACAGAGCATCACAATGGCCGTGATCGGCCCTACACCTTTGATGCTGGTCAGCAGCTTGTAGTTCCGGCAAATGTTGCTGTCGGCGGCTATCAGTTCCTTCATTTCCCGTTCGATGGTTTTCATATGAGTTTCTGCATACGCGATCTCCTCCTGGAGCATGGAACGTTGAATAGATACATCCGCGAATTTCTCTTTGTAGTCTAATTTTTCGAGCAACACCAGTTTCGCTACACGTTGTTTTGCCAGATAAGCCCTTAAGATCAGCCATGTGCGCAACTGACACAGTTCCTTCTCTGCCGGCAGATAAAGGGCTATCTTCCGATAGTGAGTGATCGCATACTCGGCGATACGCCGGGCATCCACTCTGTCTGTTTTGCCACGGGCAATACCCATCGAATACTTGATTACCAACGGCGAGATCAGTGAAAAATTGAAAGTCAGCGTCCTGTCGGAAGCACAAACCGCCATCTCGGATATGTAGCTCCCCATATCCTCGGCGCAGAAAATCACATCGTCGAGCCGAATACCATGCCGCTTCTCAACCCAGTGCAGACACGAGCAGATCCCTTTTCGGGAGTTGGCGAATTTGCGGTGAGCCATCTCGTTTGCATCCTCGAAGGCGACCAAAGACGCATCGAAAGTCTCTTTCGACACATCCAGACCCACATAATACAAATAGTGCATAACTTGTTAGTTTTGTGAGAGTCGTATGCTATCACATGTACCAGGTCTTCAAACCTACAATTCTAAACAGCCATTCTCTCTGGTTAATGGAGTCGCAGTCCAAATCTACCGCCAAGCCTCAAAGCTTACGACAAGCCCCGGTTCACTGCGACTCCATATCGAAATTACCTGTGATTACATCACGCTGCAAATCTACATGCGACCAGCAAAACGCCAAAGATGGAAATACGCAAGGCTCGCCCTTCGGGCGATTCGCATGGCCTTGCGTATTTCCATCTCCGGCGTTTAATTCCCTGCCGGCGGAAAGAGATTATGGTATAGTATCCAGAATCGCACCGGCTTACTGCGCAATCTTGAAGACGCTGTCGAGTTTCTCGCTCAATGCCGCCATATCCTGTCCGATTTTATCGTTGGTAATTCGGGCATAGATTTGGGTCGTGGTGATGCGTTTATGCCCCAACATCTTGCTGACGGTCTCCAGAGGTACGCCCTGCGTGAGCGTGACCGTTGTGGCAAAAGTATGCCGCGCGCAATGGATCGTGGGGTTGAACGACAGGCCGGCGTGTCTGGCAACATGCCGTAACGACATATTCAACGTATTATAGGTGCCTTTGAGCGGAAAGACTTTATCTCCCGCAAGGCGCAGATCCTTATAACGCTCGTAAAGCATTTCGGCAACGGGAAGCAGTTTGACACGGAAC
>OGPE01000813.1_pt1 | contig 22151 bp, 22 predicted proteins | sample 1552881 | NCBI WGS metagenome assembly OGPE01 (sample SAMEA2580236, study PRJEB22360) | human gut metagenome | biome: human gut; feature: human-associated habitat; material: faeces | place: Denmark | collected 2008/2010 | reverse complement strand
CGTCGAGCCTGTCCCCGGTGGCGGGCAGGTGCAGCCCCGGGTCGTGACGACGGCGGACGGCGCAAGCTGGTGGTACGCCTTCACCTCGTTTGAGGAGCAGATGAAAAGCCCTGATACAGTGAAATAGACCTTCCTTGCAGACATTGACAAGCTGTTTGCCGCAGCGCTCTCCGCACCGGAAATCGCGGGCATTATTGTAAATCCGTGGCACTGCACCCTGCAGCTGGATAAGGAGCTGATCCGCATCATCCAGCCGGCCCGTGCCGGCTGAACGTGCATGAATTCGGAACCGGATTCTGTATCAGGACTGGCGAATAAGTCCTGAATCTAAATTGGCAAGGGAGAGGACCATGGAGAAGATTATTGAGCTTAAGAATCTGACGAAGAATTTTGATGACCAACAGGTTTTGAAGGGCATCAATCTGGACATTCATCAGAATGAGTTTCTGACACTGCTGGGGCCGAGCGGCTGCGGCAAAACGGCTGCACGATCAACGGGCAGGTCTATCACCCGCAGGTCTGGACCCAGCAGCAGGCCCACGGCAGGCGGGACCCATGCAGGCAGCGGCCCCTGCTCTGCCCGCTCAATGGCCGGCAAAAGCAGGCTCCATACGCTGGCCGCCAGCATGATGCCCGCCGCCATGCCGCAGAGCATCCGCCGGGTGGCAGGCTCCCCAGTCTTCCGCAGCAGGAACACACCAGCCGCACCAGCCGTGGTGCAGAGCATCGGCAGCAGCAATACCGCCGCCGTCAGGAAAATCTGTTCCAAATCGCACTCCCCCTTTCCCCGGTCTATGCCAGGGCGGCAGGAGGTGTGCAGAGAGCGACCCTAAACAGGATTTTCAAAACGATTTCTGCAAAATTTTCTTGATCTGCTCCAAATCCTCTACAAAATAGATCCCCTGCTGGCGTTCCGGGGAGGAGAGCCCCTTTTCGATCATCCGGCCAAGCAGGACTTTCAGGCCATCGTAGTAGCCGTTCAGGTTATAGAGGATGCAGGGCGCATCCAGATGCCTGAGCGACACCTTGGACATCACCTCGGCGATCTCCTCCAGTGTGCCGGTGCCGCCGGGAAACGCAATAAACGCATCCCCCAGCGCGATCATCTTTGTTTTGCGCTCAGTCATATCCTTTGTCACGATCAGCTCCGTCAGCCCCTCGTGCTGCAGCTCTCCCTGCACAAAAAACTCCGGTTCCACGCCGGTCACTTTGCCCCCGGCGTTCAGGGTGCTTTCGGCGATCTCTCCCATCAGGCCGCAGCGGGAGCCGCCGTACACCAGCGCGTTCCCGCTCTCCCCGATCCACCTTCCCAGCTCCTGCACCGCCTGCTTCAGGGCCGGATCATTGCCCTCGTTTGCGCCCAGATATACCGTGATGTTCATTGTATTCTCCCCCAGTTTCGTTTTTGCCTTATTTTATCACGCTTTTCTCCGGCAGAAAAGAGGGCGGGCCGGTTTTCCTTGCAAATGCTGCCGGACTGTGCTATGCTGAGAGGAAAAAGGGGGATTTTCCTTATGAAAACAGCATTGACCATTGCCGGAAGCGATTCCAGCGGCGGCGCAGGCATTCAGGCAGACATCAAGACCATGACTGCCAACGGCGTGTTTGCCCTGAGCGCCATCACTGCTCTGACGGCCCAGAACACCACCGGCGTGACCGGAATCTTTGAGACCACACCCGAATTTCTGGCCCAACAGCTGGATGCGGTGTTCACCGATATCTACCCGGATGCCATCAAGATCGGCATGGTGTCGTCGTCTGCGCTCATTGAGACCATTGCCAAAAAGCTGCGCCAGTACGATGCCAAGCACATCGTAGTCGATCCCGTGATGGTGGCCACCTCCGGCTCCAAGCTGCTGCAGGACAGCGCCATCCAGATCCTGACCGGGCAGCTTCTGCCCATGGCCGAGGTGGTCACGCCCAACATTCCGGAGGCCGAGATCCTGTCCGGCATGACCATCACCGATGCCGCCGGGATGGAGGCCGCTGCAAAGTGCATCAGCGAAAAATACGGCTGTGCCGTGCTCTGCAAGGGCGGCCACAAGGTAAACGATGCCGACGATCTGCTCTGGCGCAACGGCAGCGGCAAATGGTTCCACGGCGAGCGCATCGCCAACCCCAACACCCACGGCACCGGCTGCACCCTGTCCAGCGCCATTGCCTCCAATCTGGCAAAGGGCTATCCCCTGGATGCCGCCGTTGAGCGGGCCAAGGCATATATTTCAGGCTGCCTGTCCGCCATGCTCGATCTGGGCAAAGGCTCCGGCCCCATGGACCACATGTTCGACCTGCGCGGCGAATTCGTGGAGCACTGAGCCACAAAAAAAGGGCGATGATCTCTCATACGCCCCAGAACAGGATTCCCAGTCCCGCCGCCAACAGGATCATTCCGATGGGCGACGGGGCTTTTTGCGTCCGCTTCTTCCAGACAAAATGCACCGCCCATAAAACAGCGAACACAAGGATCGATCTCGCATCCGGCGCAAATCCATCCGCCAGCGTCTTGATGCTGCCCAGTGTGGAGAGCATCATATTCAGCGCGGTCGCCAGGATCATGGCCACCACACAGGGCCGCACACCGGAAAGAAAGGCTTCCACGCCCGCATACTTCATCAGGTTTTTCAGCACCGCCGCGATCAGCAGGATGATGAAGAACGAGGGCAGCACCACACCCAGCGTAGCAATCAGCGCCCCCGGAAGGCCGCCCTGTGATGAACCGATAAAGGTTGCCATATTGATTGCCAGCGGGCCCGGGGTGGACTCTGAAACGGCGACAAAACTCAGGAATTCTGCTTCGGTCAGCCAGCCATGACGCAGCACGGTCTCCCGCACCAGCGAGATCATCCCGTAGCCGCCGCCAAAGGAGAGCGCTCCGATCATCAGAAAATTGAGGAACAGCTGGAGGTAGATCATGCTTTCTCCTCCTTCCGCAGCTTTTTCAACAGGTAGAGCAGCACCCCTGCCGCCCCGCAGAGCAGGATGTAGTAAAGGGACGAGAAGGACACCGCCGCCACCGAGCAGCCCACCATGGCCGCCACAACACCGGCAACGATGATCCTGTTGAAGGCCGTACCGGACAGGCTTTTCAGCATCTTCATCCCCGCCGAAAGGATCAGATAGATGACGCAGACCTGAATGCCCCGGAACGCGCTTGCCACTGCCGACAGCTGCAAGAACCGGTCAAACACCAGTGAAATCAGGTAGATGACCACAAACGAGGGCAGGCAGACCGCCAGCGTGGATGCCGCGGCCCCTTCTGCCCCTTCGATCTTATAGCCCACATAGGTGGCGCTGTTCACCGCCACAGGGCCCGGCGTGGACTCCGCAATGGCGACCATATCGAGAAATTCCTCCCGGCTCAGCCACTGCTTGTCCTCCACAAATTCCCGTTCCAGCAGGGCCACCATTGCGTAGCCGCCGCCAAATGTGAACGCACCGATCTTCAAAAAAGTCCAGAACAGATCTCTTGTTTTTTTCATACACTTCACCTCGCTGCCTGCCTATTATAACATAAAGCAACGCGGAGTGCTATAATTGCACATGCATTGATAAAAACAAATGCCGAAAACCCGCATGCATACAGGCTTTCGGCATTTTGATTCATTACTCGAGCTCGGTAAGTCCAGATTGACACTAAACGAATTTGTTTAGTGTATCTATCTTCGGCTGTTCACTTTTCCATGAGATTGCCGTGGTAGATGCGGCTTGCTGATTTTTTAGTATCAGGATAGTATCACATAGCCAGCGGAATCTCTGTGAATATTATAGCAGATATTTTTCCTAATATCAAATATTATTTGCTATCATCCTCTGCCATTGAACTTCCACCAATCCCAAAGAACTTATCAAAGAAGCTCTTCAACTTATCGATTACACCCTGTTTTTTCTGTGCACGGCCACCACCGCCAAAGCGAGAAACAGGCGGCATCAGCTTGTCAATGTCGGTGCCAACGGTCTTGATCTCACCGTCACGGAACGCATTGGCCAGATACTTGCGGGTCTCTGGCTCTTTCAGCTTTTCTTCCTGAATGATTTGGACAAGCTCTTTCTCCCGCTGTTCGGACACAAAAGTGTTCCACTCTGCCATCACGTCATCCACATCGTTGACCCCTGCAATAAAGGTTTCAATCAATTGCTTTTTGCTACGCAGTTCCGGGCTGGCATCAATCGCCTTTCGAATCGTGATGAGCACCTCTTTGTCATCGCAATGGGTGTCATGGTACTTTTTGACCAGCATCAGAATGTAGTCAATGTTAATTTCGACCTGCCGAATCAGTTCCACCTCGAACACCACATCATCCGTGATATCCTCTTTGGTTTCATCGTGCTTCTTGTTACGCCATTCATCCCGCAAATCCTGATAGCGGCCCAAATAGTCCTGTAAATCCCGTTCCGAGATCATCTCGTTGCCTTTGAAATCATCAAAAGAGGACAGCAAGTTCCGCATCCGCAGCAGTGCACCAAACAGCACGATAAAATCCCTCTGGTTCTGCTCCCCGATGATTTGCGGCTCTGTTAGCGGGAACTTCTGCGTCAGGTCATCGATCATGTCTGTATAACCCTGATGGTATTTTCCCTGCTCGTCCATATAACCGTGGTAGTAGTCCGCATATTTGCGCAACAGAACGATGCCGCCCGCATTTTTATCTCCAAACAGCGAAATAGCCGCATCCACCCGCTTCTGCAGATTGCGGAAGCAGACGATATTGCCAAAGGTCTTGATGCTGTTCAAGATACGGTTCGTCCGGCTGAACGCCTGAATCAGACCGTGCATCTTCAGGTTCTTGTCCACCCAAAGGGTGTTCAGGGTCGTGGCATCGAAGCCCGTCAGGAACATATTGACCACGATCAGCAGGTCGAGCTCTTTATTCTTCATGCGGAGCGATACATCTTTATAGTAATTCTGGAACCGTTCACCATCCGTCGAGTAGTTCGTCTGAAACATCTCGTTGTAGTCCTGAATGGCGGCATCCAGAAAATCCCGGCTGCTCTGGTCAAGATTGGAGGTATCTTCCGGGTTTTCCTCATCCAGAATGCCATCCGTTTCCGCTTCATTGGCTCCATAGCTGTAAATGGTGGCAATGCGCAGCCGCTTGGTTGGGTCTGCCGCCATCTGCTTTTTGAACTCCTGATAATACAGCTTTGCCATCGGCACAGAAGCCACGCAGAAAATCGAATTAAAACCGCTGACGCGCTGTTTTTGCTTAATTTCCTCCACCGCACCACGCTGGGCAGAGGCCACCTCTGCCACATTCGTCAGCAGATTAAACTCATACGATTTGTCTCCCCGATAGGTTTTCTGGTCGAAGTGGTCGAGGATGTACTTGGTCACCAGAGAAATACGCTTGGGAGCCATAAATGCTTTTTCCCGGTCAATGTCCCAAACCTGCTTGTCATCAATATCTGGCTCTGTGTCCATCGTTTTGATGTAATCTACACGGAATGGCAGCACATTCTTGTCGTTGATGGCATCCACGATAGTGTAGGTGTGCAGTTGGTCGCCGAACGTCTGCGCCGTAGTGAAATAGTGTGGATCAGTGGAACTTCCTGCGTTGACTGCAAAAATCGGCGTTCCTGTAAAGCCGAACAGGTGGTACTTTTTGAAATTGTGAACAATGGCCTTGTGCATATCACCGAACTGGCTGCGGTGGCACTCGTCAAAGATGATTACAACGTGCTTCTGGTAAACTTCATGCCCCGGATTCTTCTTAATAAAGGTCGCCAGCTTCTGGATGGTGGTAATGATGATATGTGCTTCCGGGTTTTCCAACTGGCGTTTCAGAATCGTGGTGCTGGTGTTGGAGTTTGCTGCGCCCTTCTCAAAGCGGTCATACTCCTTCATGGTCTGGTAGTCCAAGTCCTTGCGGTCCACCACAAACAACACCTTGTCGATGTAGGGCAGCTGCGATGCCAGCCGTGCCGTTTTGAAGGAGGTCAGCGTCTTGCCGGAGCCAGTGGTGTGCCAGATGTAGCCGCCGCCCTCGATAGTGCCATACTTTTTGTAGTTGTTGGCGATCTCGATGCGGTTCAATATCCTCTCGGTTGCTGTGATCTGATATGGGCGCATCACCATCAGCATCTTTTCTGAGGTAAAGATGCAATACCGGGTCAGCACGCTCAGGATCGTGTGCTTTGCAAAGAATGTCTGGGTAAAGTCGATCAGATCCGTCAGCACGCGGTTGTTCGCATCAGCCCAGTAGGAGGTAAACTCAAAGCTATTGCTGGTCTTTTCCTTTTTCATCTTGCCGTGTTTGGCATCCTTGATGGCATTATAGCGGGTGCTGTTGGAGTAGTACTTGGTATTTGTGCCGTTGGAGATCACAAAAATCTGCACATACTCATACAAGCCGCAGCCCGCCCAGAACGAATCCCGCTGATAGCGGTTGATCTGGTTGAACGCCTCCCGGATGGCCACCCCGCGCCGCTTCAGTTCCACATGAACCAGCGGAAAGCCGTTGACCAGAATCGTAACATCGTAGCGGTTATCATGCCGCGCACCGTCTGCCTGTTTTACCTCATACTGGTTGATGACCTGCAGGCGGTTGTTGTGGATGTTCTTCTTGTCGATCAGCGTGATGTTTTTGGAGCTGCCATCATCCCGGTGCAGCACCTGCACATTATCTTCCTGAATCTTCCGGGTCTTTTCAGGAATATGCTCGTTGGGGTTGGCAATTACATTACTGAAAAACTGCCGCCACTCCGTATCGGAAAACTGGTAGTGGTTCAGCTCTTCCAGTTGGCTGCGGAGGTTGGCAATCAGTTCATCCTCGGTATGCAGCGGCAGATAGGTGTAGCCCTGCTCGCACAACAGCCGGATAAACTCTTTTTCCAGTTCCGCCTCACTCTGGTAGCTGTCAGAACGCACCTTGGAGGGTTCATAGGTGGCAACAACGGTATCCTCATTGGTAGCCGCAACGATATTGAAAAAGGACATTTTCACACCCGCCTTTTACTCATACAAACCTGCTTCTTCTCGTTCCACTCGAATATCTCGCAGTTTTCTTCCCTGATAAAGCCAATGCACCGGCCCTTGTAGCGGATAGGTCGTCTGCATAATTTTTTGAGCCAACGCAGAAAGCGAATAGGCTTTACCCTGATACTCAATTTGCCTATCATCTTTTACTACGGCTACAACCTCAGGATGATTTTGCAGCACGATCTCTGCCCCCATCGGAATACCGCATTTAATAAATGAGAACGGGGCTTTGCGTTCTTTTGCTTCTTCCTGAATTTCAGCCGCAACTTCTTCGTCTGCAATCTCATGGCCTTCCGGGGTAAGGCGCTGCAGTTTGTCCATTGTGCCGCTTAATTTTGCAATGCTCTCCAAAAGCGCATAAGCATCCTCTTTTGTCATTGCATAAAACTCTTTTGTTCTTGTCTTGCCATCGAACGTATCAATGGCGCGCAAATCAGGATTCAAACGGTCAATCAGGCTATGCAGTTCTTTATCTTGTAGCGGAGTTGAAACATCGTAAGTAGCATATACCCGAAATGCAAATGGGATACATTCGCTCCGATTCAACTGTTTCAGTCGATTCTCGATATTGGTCGCATAGCCAATTTTTACATAATCCGGGAAAGAGGGATTTGTCAGGATATAAATTACACCAGCCTTTTTTGCTGCACTCACGTTGCAGCCACCTCCTTAAACGTCAACAATTTATCTCGATAATATTCATACTGCTTTTGTCTTGCTTCAATCTCTGCTGGCAGGCCGCTGGTCAAATCATTGCAGATAGAATCAAAACGGTCAAGGATAGAAATAATCCGTTTCTGTTCTTCAATCGATGGGAGATCAATTTGCAAACTTAAAATTCTTGTTGAGTTCAAATCTCCACGTGCGCCCTCCTTTTTCGCAAGAAGTTCTTCCTGCTTTGCACAGATGCAGTAATACACATATCTGTACAATGCCATTTCCGGGTCAACTTCAAGATTCAAACAATGCTGGTTTGTTGTCAGCGGAATTTTATTGATTGCACATCTTCCAGCAGTCGCGCCCGAAATTGCAACTATTACGCAGTTCTCTGGAATCCACTTTGCCGCAGAATTTTTTACTGCACTCTCCGTAATGAAGCACTCCGTCTTGCAAATATCCCGGAATACCACCTCCTGCGTCCTCAGCCAAGGAATATTCCCGTCCTCGTAATATTCTGATACGCCTTTTTTCGGTGTTCCGCCAGAGCAGCTGTTCTTTACTACATCTTGCAGAGAAACAACCGCATAGCCAAACACATACTGCAAGAGCTTAATCAGTGCTCTGCTCTGCTCTGCTCTGCTCTGCTCTGCTCTGCTCAAAATTGAGTTGCCGGTCTCTGCAAATGTCAAGAGCTTATCTCGGTAATACTCGTACTGCTTTTGACGGGCTTCAATTTCAGCAGGCAGGCCAATATTGAGGTCGGCGCAAATCTTCTCAAAATTGTCTAGCACATTTACAATGCGGTTTTGGACATCGAGGGGTGGAACAGGCACAGGAAAAGCATTCAGCATAGGCCTACGAATAGATGCAACGGAACTTTGGAACATCGTTTTCTGAATGTATGGCAAAAATTTTGCTTTCATGTAATGGAAATAATATTTAGGCACAACTTCCGGTGTGTTGATGTGAATGCGGTATGCCCGCTGGTGTAGGGCATACTTTCCCTCGATATAATGATATACCTTTCCTACACCTACACCATCACCCGCCGTTATAATTGCCGCTTCATCATACTCAAAATCGTTTTTTCGCAACGGTTCCTGAGAACGAACAAAAAACGGATATTTGCCATCTTCCACCGCCTCGTTCGTATTGCTATTACCTGTACTAATGTCCGCGATTTCGCAGAGCATCCTCCATCGAAAATCAATTGTCCCCCCCCCTGAGGACACCAAAAGTCAGCAACTTATCCCGATAGAATTCATACTGCTTTTGGCGAGCTGTAATCTCAGCCGTAAGCTGATTTTGTAATTCCACAATATTTTCCGTATAATCATCTAAAATGCGAACAATCTCGCGTTGAATTTCTATCGGTGGAATCGGCACTTTAATTTCGCGAATAGCAGGAACACTTGAATGAACAACCTTACTTTTAACTTTTCCTTTGCTCTTTTGCTGACGTGCATCTGTTGTTGCTAATGCATAGCTCAAATACTTAGGATTCTGATTATGTTTCAATACAACAATATCTCCACCTGCCAAACATTTCTCATGCCCTATGTACGCGCAACATTTCGCAATATCGTCTACGCTTTCTCCTGTGATTGCAAACAGAATATCTCCATGCTCAAAGTATTTCTTACTCAACAATTTTGATTCATCTGTATGCGACACGCATTTGTCAAACCACACGCCATAGGTCGTATAAATTTCACCATATCGCACACACGGCGTTCCCTCAGCAGTTACTTGGTCGCGCGTTATTCCTGCACCTCTATAAATATCGACTGCAATTTCACCCAATGTTTTGTATTCCACACCATCCGGGCAAAGCTTGCGAATCAATTCATCTATTTTTGTCATATATTTTCCTTCTTCACCTATTACTTAGATATTTCATTATTTGCATAACATCTTGTGTAACTAAGCACTCTTTTTTATTTGCTATACACTTACAAGCCGTTATACACGCCTTACATGCTCTTTCTAACTTTAGACGAGTATCTTTCATTGAATCTTTTTGATAAGCCATTTCAGTTAAAAGAGTCCCATTTCCCTCCAATTTGCACTCAGCATCTACTACAACCTTTGAATTTATAAACGCTCTTTTTTCTGCATCACTACCACAATATTGATAGATTTTTATATTCTGCCTTTCCAAATTCTTTCTCATTTCTTTTGTAGGAACTACTATCAAATCATGCACTCCTGTTTCTAGTGTTTCTGATAAATAAAGCACTAGAAAATTCACTTTATTTGTATCAATACTATTTTCTAGTATTTGTACAACATCTTCAATCATCGGCATCAGACCATTTGACATTTTCTTCACCCGTTTCTTTTGAATTGCCCACAATGGTCCAAATTCGCTATGAACTTCAATTAAAAAGCCTAATTTCAAGTTGTACTTTCCCTTGCTCTTCTTGTTGAGTTCATCGTAATAATCATCTATGCTCTTTCTATGTTTATCAAGTGCATATTTAAATGATTCGATAAAATTGTTATACGTTGCACTCCAGTGGTTTTCTACATATCCTTTTACCACCTTGCCCATCTCAACAGAAAAAGTTTCTGGGTCGTCCTCAAGCATTTGCACTGCTTTATTATAAAAATCTGATACATTTTTTTGGTCTACTACTCCTATGGATGCCACTTGTTTTCCTGAATCTTCTGTTTTTCGCTTTTTTTGTATTACTCGATGATCCACACGAAAGTGCTCAATTCCAAAAAGAGTTCTCTTACCATTTTGCTCTTGCGGAGTCAATATTATAAAATCAGGTCGTTCACCATCAAGTATCGATTCTTTGTCTTTTAACCCTGCTTCTACAGCCTTAAAAAATGCTTTTGTTCTTCCTCGTTTCTGAAGCCCCAACGTCACTGCTTGTTGTAAACAATCCAGCTCTTTATTTTTCTTTTCCATTGTGGCTTTCCTCCCTATGGACATCTTACAAATTTTCTTCCAAATACCTGTCAAAATCACTCTGATACAGCCGATCCTGCACCACACGGTACTTTTCAAACTCCGTTTCGGCGTGCATTTTTGCAAGCTGTGCCGAGATTTTGCCTGCATCCTTCAGCACTTCCAGATCATCTGCCTGCAAATAGATGTCCAGCCGCTTGGCCCAGTCCTCCATGGTCATAGGGATATGACGGCGGGCACGGTTCTCGGCAAGGTCGAGGTATGCCGAAACGATCAGCTCCATGGATTTCATTTCATCTTCGGTCAGATAGTTTTTCGCCACCGAAACATCGCTCTTTTTAATTTTGCCGTTGGGAGCGTCCTTCCATGTGTGAAGCCCCATGTGCGGCTTTTCGGCATCGGCACGCTCATAGATCAGCTCTGCCGCCGTATGGCGATGCACGGCATAGTGCATCTTGTTCTGCACCTTTGCAAAGAACTCTTTTGTGGTCAGCGCATTGCGGTCATAATCCAGCGAAGTAGCGTAAATGTCGGTGAGTTTCTGGTAGAAGTTGCGCTCCGAAATACGGATCTCCCGGATGCGCTCCAACTGCTCTTCAAAGTATTTCCTGGTCAGGACTGTGCCGCCGTTTTTCAGGCGTTCCTCGTCCATTGCCCATCCCTTGATGGTGTACTGCTCCACGATCTGGTTCGCCCAGACGCGAAACCGCACCGCCCGCTGGTTGTTCACCTTGAAGCCAACCGCAATGATCATTTGCAGATTATAGTGGTTCACACTGCGAGTAACCTGTCGGCCACCCTCATTTTGAACTATTCGGAATTTCCGAATAGTTGCCGCCTCGTCCTGCTCATGGTCAGCATAAATCTTTTTGATATGCTCATTGATGGTCGGAAGCCCCACATCGTAAAGGGTCGCCATCATCTTTTGCGTCAGCCAGATGTTTTCATCCTCGTAGCGCATCTCAATGCTGTCCTTGTCCTCGCCCGTAGAGGCAACAAAGGTCAGGTATTCCGCCGCAGAAGAACGTACCAATGCAGAATCTTTCTTTTCGCTTTCCATCTCAGCCCTCGATTTCTGCCACGATCTGGTCAATGGCGGCCCGCAGTTCGTTTTCTCGTGCTACGATTTGCGCAATTTCAGCGTTCAGCTTCACAATGTCGATCTTCTCGCGGGTGTCCTTGGCTTCCACATAAGTGGAAACCGACAGGTTATAGTCATTTTCCTGCACCTCGGAATACTCCGCCAGATGGGAGAAGTGTGCTTCTTCTGCCCGCTGTGCAAAGGTGTCCACTATTTTGTTAATGTTCTCCGGGGTGAGTTTGTTGTTGTTCGTCACCTTGACGCACTCGGAAGAAGCATCAATGAACAGCACTTTATTGTCCGTTTTGCCCTTTTTCAGCACCATAATGCAGGTGGCAATACTGGTACCAAAGAACAGGTTGCTCGGCAACTGGATGATGCAGTCAATGAAGTTGTTGTCCACCAGATATTTGCGGATCTTCTGCTCTGCGCCGCCACGGTACATGATGCCGGGAAAACAGACGATTGCCGCCGTACCGTTGGAAGCCAGCCATGCCAGCGAGTGCATAATAAAGGCCAAATCTGCCTTGCTCTTCGGAGCCAGCACACCAGCCGGGGCAAAACGTGGATCATTGATCAACAGCGGATTCTCGTCACCGGCCCACTTGATGGAATACGGCGGATTCGATACGATTAGCTCGAAAGGTTCATCATCCCAGTGCTGCGGATTGGTCAGCGTGTCCTCACAGGCAATGTCGAATTTGTCAAATTCGATGTCGTGCAGGAACATATTGATGCGGCACAGGTTGTACGTTGTGATGTTGATTTCCTGTCCAAAGAAGCCGTTGCGCACGGCATCCCGTCCCAGCACCTTTTCTGCCTTCAGCAGCAGCGAACCGGAACCGCAGGCAGGATCATAGACCTTGTTGATTTCCTTCTTGCCTACCGTACCCAGCCGGGTCAGCAGTTCCGACACATCAGCAGGCGTAAAAAACTCACCGCCGGACTTGCCCGCATTGCTGGCGTACATGGTCATCAGGTATTCATAGGCATCGCCAAAGGCATCAATGTCATGTTCTTTCACATCGCCAAGGTTCATATCTGCCACGCCGTTCAGCAGCTTCACGAGCTTTTCATTGCGTTTGGCAACGGTCGCGCCCAGCTTGTTGCTGTTCACATCGTAATCATCAAACAGCCCTGCAAACTGTCCCTCAGAGGAGCTGCCCTTTGCGGATTCCTCAATGTGCCGGAACACCGTTTCCAACGTTTCATTGAGGTTTTCATCGCTGGCCGCTTTTGCCCGTACATTGCAGAACAACTCACTGGGCAGGATGAAGAACCCTTTTTCCTGCACCAGCCCTTCCCGTGCCTGCTCTGCCTCTGCATCAGACATATCTTCATAACGGAAATCCGGGTTGCCTGCATCAATTTCGCCCTGATTGATATAGCTGGCAATGTTCTCCGAAATATAACGGTAGAACATCGTACCGAGAACGTAGCTCTTGAAATCCCATCCGTCCACTGCGCCGCGCAGATCATCCGCAATCGCCCAGATTGCACGGTGCAGTTCTTCGCGTTCCTGCTCTTTTTTGGTGTCTACCATTTTTATTTCCTCCATCAAATGCGGATTTCCGCATTGTTTTCTTTCATTTTAACATAGTAAATGTACCACTATTGGTACACCATGGTGTTTTTCCCAAAAAGGATATACTTTCCCTTTATACTATCCTAGTAAAGCGTACCACAGCTTTTCCGTGATTGCAAGCCGATAAAAATTTCTATTGCATTTTTCAGCGAGATAGTGTACACTTTTTTCAATCTTGTCCACTGTCTGTATCTCGGACGGAGTTTCGTATCGTCAAACACCTGTGAACTGAGAGGAAAGCCAATGAAAGCGAAAAAGACCAAACTGCCCGAAAATCTGTATCATTACACCAGCCTCATCAAGTATCGGATGATTCTTGCAACTGGGAAACTGCTTCTGACACCTTCCAACCTAAAGTACGATGGTGCAACTTTCCATCAGGAGCCGCTGTACTTCAATGGGCATGAAATTGGCATCAAAGCCGTTGACAAATATGAAAACTATCATCCTGTCGTCTGGCTGACTGCCAATGACCATGCCGGTGCAAAAAACACCGGTCTGTCCAACGACAAAATCATGTGCCGCATTACCATCAAGACCAATGGTAAAATCTGGCGATATCTGCCTTGGCGCACTTTCTGCGACAAGTATAACGCTGACCGCAGCGTTGCCTCAACCCTCAAACAAACCGCTAATGACTACCTGAACTGGTATGTCTGTGAATCTGAGATTCCAGTTGCGGACTTTGCAAAGGTCGAGTTTCTGGCTGAAGATGGCACCTACAAAGACGAGAAAGACATTCCCGGATTTGCTCTGACGGATATTGCCCCGGAACTTTTTGAGTAAAATATCACTTATATGTACAGACCCCCGCCAACATCCGCTGGCGGGGGTCTGCTATGCTTACAGCTCTACACTGTTCTGTCTGCTCTTCTTCTGGCTCCTATCTGTGGTCTGCTCCTGCTCCCTCATAAACCCAATGACCTGCTGCATCTTTTCGGCACCGAAATAGTTCCATACTCGCCTGAAATCACGTTTCATCGCATAGAGCTGCAAATTCTCAGCTTTTACCTGTTCCAGCTGCTGGCTCAAATGGCGGGTAGCTTTCTTCTCGTCCTGATAGAAATACTGGTACTTATCCCTCTCGTTCTTAACCTCCCAGTACTTCCGATGGAGGGCAAAGAGTACCTTCACCAACTTCTGGATCAGCGGCATGGCCTTCTTCTCCCGATAGCTCTTGGCGGTCTCAAATGTGGCTGCTTCTGGCACCCATTCTTCTGGCCGCTGGGAGTATTGCGCTGACAGGTTTTCCAAACCTTCCATAATGGGAGCCAGCTTGTTCAGCTTCTGGCTCTGCTTCTGGTAGGTCAGCTCTGCTTTCTGTACCCGCTGTTCAGCGGCTTCTACGGCTGTCTGCGCTGTTTCCAGCTGTTCCTGCATTTCGGTCAGGTCGGTCTGGCACTCCTGCTTGGCAGCTTCCAGAGCCGCTACCTCTTTACTACGCTCCTGCTTTTTGAAGTCCAGCACAGACAGGTGCTCTTCGTGGGTGCCTTTCTGTTCCCACTCGATGCCGTGCCGCTCCATCACGGCGGCAAGCTGCTCTTTCTCGGCGTTGATCCACTGGTTCAGCTCGGATTCCCGTTTAGAACCGCCTGCAAAGCCCAAGGCTTTCAGCGCCTGCTTCAGGGACACCTTGGTGTCCAGTCCTTTGCCTTTCCAGCCGGACACATACGGCACGAAGTCGATGTGCAGATGGGGCGTAGCTTCATCCATGTGGAGGAAAGCCCCGAACACCCGCAGTGTCGGGTTCCGCTCTTGGAAGCCCTGCATATACTCGTCCAGCAGTTCCTTTGCCAGTGCGCCATTCTCGGTCAGGACACCCATATCATCTTTGTTGCCGATCTGGACGATCAGCTCATGGAAAAGCTTTTCCTGCTTGCCTGTCCGCAGGTGCTCATAGTAGTCGGTGATACAGCGGTCCTTGCGCTTCTGCTTGGCATTGTAACGCTTCACTGCCTCGTCAAACAGTTCGTGGTACACCTTCTGAATCGGCTCATCCCGGTACACGACATTCAGGCTGCTGCGCTTCGGGTCAACGTTTTCAGCGGTGAAACTTCTCCGGTTATGGTTGAGGGAGCCGGGACCCCGCATTGCGGAAATGGTTCTTTTCAATCGCACGTCCTTTCTCTGTGGAAGTAACTGGTGCCGGACACGGCAAAGGCTTTGTTACTTTCGTCGAAAGTAACGCAAAAGCACTTTTGACAGACGTTCCGTCCATCAAAAGATGCCTTTGCGCCCTGCCGGGGGCTTCCGTCTGCGGACGGGGTTTCGCTGTACCTCGCCGCTGCCCGGTCCAACACCACCTTCCTGCGTGATTGCATTCACAGGAGCGTGACACGCTCCTGTACTTTGCCAATAGAGGGACTCACCAGCGGAAGCTTTCTGGCACGCCTCGTCTGTCCAGATACTCCTGCCGAGCCTGCTCCCGCTGTTCCTCGGTGGGTGCTGTCTTGTACTGGGCATACAGCTCATGCCGCAGCATCGCATCCAATTTTTGCTCCAGACCCTGCTCAATGACCTCTTCGTACTCATTTTCGCCGCTCAAATGATAATGCAGCAAGGCGACGAAAAGTTCCTGCGAAATCTGCACATTTTTCATCATTATCACCATCCCGTGTCGGTTGTGTCGATTGTGACGGTATTTTACATAGTAGCAAAAATACCGTCACAACCGTCACGAATCGTCACGTCCCAGAATTTTCCAGCGTTAATTTGACCACTCTGCCCTCATGGGTGCGCTTGCTTTCGTACCGAATTCCATAATCGTTGTAGAGCCTGTCGGCACTCACGTTCAGCTTCCGGGTCAGGATGTTTGCCTGTATGCTCACACCCGGCAGACGTTCCAGCAGCTCCGTGGGCGTACCGCTCCACTCTGGCTGTTCCGGGGTGAGCATCTTTGCCACCGCTTCCAGAAGCGGGTCGGGCGGCAGCTTCCAAAGTTCCGTTTCGGCTCCTTGGAACTCCCAGACACAGCGTTCTCGGTTGAACTCCAATGTCAGCTCCTGATCCGGCTGGTCACGCCCCACGATGTCCAGTAGTGCGGTGTTGTCCGTGCGCCGCTTCTTCTGCATGATGAATGCGCCATCCGCTGCACCCAACAGACCGTTGGTGCCGGAGATCATATCAAAGCTGTCCTCGGCTTCCATCTTCCGGGTGTGATGAACCACCAGCAGGCAGATGCCGTACCTGTCGCTGAAAGTTTTCAGTTTGGTCACGATCTCGTAGTCGCTGGCGTAGCTGTATCGGTCACCGCCGATCTCCCGCACCTTCTGCAGGGTGTCGATGATGATGAGCCGTACATCCGGGTGCTCCCGGATGAATCCTTCCAACTGCTGGTCAAGTCCCTCGCTCACGGACTTAGCTTGCGTTGCGAAGTAGAGATTGCTGGTCTCCTCTACCCCGAACATCCGGGAGAGCCGCCGCTGCAGCCGGGCGTAATCATCCTCCAACGCCAGATAGAGGACGGTGCCTTGATGCACCTCGTACTCCCACAACGGAAGCCCCATCGCCACATGGTAGGCGAGCTGCCCCATGAAGAAGGACTTGCCCACCTTGGGTGCTCCTACAAAGAGGTAGGTGCCACTGTACAGCAGGTCGTTCACGATGGGCTTCCGGGGTGGATACACCGTGTCGTACAGCTCGGTCATTGATACCGTGTTCAGTCCGAAATTGTTTGACTTTTTCGCGGCTTGCAGATTGATTTGCTTGCCCGAATTTGTTATAATATTGGTGGTAATTTTATCAGACGACTGTACCGCATCTGCGCCAACAGATGCACCCGGTACGGTCGTTTTTCTATTGTCCGTCATTCGCATTCCTCCTTAAGTCCGTTCAACGTCAGGGCTACCATTTGCAAGGTCTCCAGCAAGTCCGGCGGGACTTCTTCATCCACGGCCAGCCGCTGTAATTCCTGATAGATCAGCTCCATCTGGCCTCGTAGGGCTTTGTAGACCCTTGGGTTGCCTACCACGGTGATTTCCCGGTCGGTCAAGCGGCGGATGATATACTCCTGTTTGGTCAGCCCGGAGAGCTTTACTTTGGCTTCCAGAACCTCGTCCTCTTCCGGGGACATTCGGAAGGCTACCACCTTGTTCCGCCAGCGGCCTTGCTGGTCGAGCACTCGTTCCATCTTCATCCTTCCTTTCGTTCCATGTCCAGCTTCTGCGCCATCTCCTGCTGCTTTGAGGGGAAGAGGTGGGCGTACTTATAGGTGATGTCCACACTCTCATGCCCTACCCGGTCAGCGATTGCCAAAGCCGAGAAGCCCATTTCAATCAGCAGCGACACATGGGAGTGCCGTAGGTCGTGGATTCGTATCCGCTTCACCCCGGCCTCCTTGGCTCCCCTGTCCATCTCGTGGTGCAGGTAGCTCTTGGTCACCTCAAAGATCCGCTGATCCGGCTGGACTTTGTAGAAGGATTTCAGATAGTCCCTGATCTCGTCCGTCAGAAACTGCGGCATCTGGATGACCCGGACGCTCTTGGGTGTTTTCGGGTCGGTGATCACATCCCGGCCTTTCAGCCTTTGATAGGATTTGGTGATGGAGAGCAGCCCCTTGTCCAAGTCGAAGTCTGCCGGAGTCAGAGCCAGCAGCTCGCCCTCCCGGATGCCACACCAGTAGAGGACCTCAAAAGCGTAATAGGACTGCGGCTTGTCCATCATCGCTTCCGCGAACTTGAGGTACTCCTCCTTTGTCCAGAAGAGCATCTCCTTGTGCTTTTCCGACCCCATGCACCCGGCTGTGGCCGCTGCGTTTGATTTCAGCCCGTAGAACCGGACAGCGTGGTTCAGAATGGCACTGAGCTGTCCATGGAGCGTCTTGAGGTAGGTCGGCGAGTAGGCCTTGCCGTTTTTGTCCCGGTAGTTCAGCATCTCGTTCTGCCATGCGATCACATCCCGCGGCTTGATCTCGCTGAGCCGCTTTTCTTTGAAGTACGGTAAGATTTTCGTTCGGATGATATGCTCCTTGACAGACCAGGTGTTTTCCCGGAGTCGCTTTTTCTTGTCCGTGATATAAATTTCCACGAAGGCTTCAAAGGTCATGGTCAGGTCTGCCGCCTGCTGAAGAAGGAACTCCCGCTCCCACGCCAGAGCGTCCTTCTTGGTGGCAAACCCCCGTTTCAGCTTCTTCTGCTTCACACCTTGCCAGTTCTCGAAGTAGAAGGAAGCGTACCATGTGCCTTGCCTGCTGTCTTTGTAGGCTGGCATCTTATCACTCCTCTCCTGCCCCGTAGATCTTCTCCTGATAGTACCTCCTGCTTACACGGCCTCCCACGGTCGTGTAGCCCTTGGCCCTCAGTTCCTCGTTCCACTGGGCAATCATCTTGTACGCCAGACCCTGCGAGATGTCCAGCTCCTTTGCCAGCTCGTCTGCCTTGATAAAAATGCTATTTGCCATTTTTTGTCCTTTCCTTGTCGGTTTCGTTTCGGTGCCGCTTCATCCTCGCTGACTTCCGGCAGGCATATCCCCTTTGCGGTGCTGTGCCGTCCCCTTACGGAGCGCTCGCTTCCTTTCGGAAGGTCTTGGCGGTTTGGGTCAGTTTGGCGGTCATTCAATTTTACTAAGCATTTTTGCTTATCTTTTTGCATTCTCATTATACTAAACATATTTCGTTAAGTCAAGAGGCTTTTGGGTAAAATCTTAAACTTTTTTGTTTATTTTCTATTGCACCTCCTGTTTTTCTGTGCTATACTGGGTTCAACAAATATGTTTAAGTCAGGAGGCAATCGCATGGCAGTCGGTGACCGCATCAAACGTGCCCGTAACCTCCGAGGTATGACCCAGAAAGAACTGGGCATTGCCATCGGGTTTGAGGAGAAGAGCGCAGACATCCGTATCGCACAATACGAAAGCAACACCCGCACACCCAAGGAAGAGTTGCTCCGCAAGATTGCGGAGGTGCTGGACGTGAACTACCGTTCCCTCTATGAGCCGACCCTGTACGCCGCAGAGGATGTGATGTACACTCTGTTCGAGCTGGACGAGCACTACCCCGGCACCCGGCTCTACGAGGTCACAGACACCACCGACCCAGATTTCCCGGAAAAGCACATGGCAGTCAGCTTCCGCTATCGCCTGCTGGATGAGTTCTTAAAGGAGTGGCAGCTCCGCAAGAAGCAGCTCCGGGAGGGCGAGATCACCAAGGAAGAGTATCTGGAATGGAAGCTCAACTGGCCTCAGACTGCCGACGGCTGCGGCCGGTACGAGCCGAAGAAAAAGTGGCGTAAAGAATAAAAGACACAAAAATGCCCTCTGAAAAACTTACCGTTTCTCAGAGGGCATTCTCATGTCTCTCTTTATGAATAATCGCCTGATAGTATCAAAGCAGTATCACAGAGTCTTTTGGCTCTCAAAATATTGCATTGCATCAATACTTTTCAGGGTTTGCAGATTACTCGAGCTCGATGGTGGCGGGCGGCTTACCGGTGCAATCGTAGAACACACGGTTGACGTGCTTGACCTCATTGACGATGCGGCTGGTCACGGTGCCCAGAACATCCCAGGGCACATTGTAGCTCTCAGCCGTCATAAAGTCGGTGGTGGTCACAGCACGCAGGGCCACAGCGTAGTCATAGGTACGCTCGTCACCCATCACGCCGACACTGCGCATATTGGTCAGGGCGGCGTAATACTGGTTGATCTCCTTATCCAGACCAGCCTTTGCGATCTCCTCACGCCAGATTGCGTCTGCATCCTGCACGATGGCAACCTTCTCAGGGGTCACCTCGCCGATGATGCGGATGCCCAGACCGGGGCCGGGGAACGGCTGACGGCTGACCAGATACTCAGGCAGGCCCAGCTCACGGCCGACCTGACGCACCTCATCCTTGAACAGGTTGCGCAGAGGCTCCACCAGCTCCTTGAAGTCCACGGTATCGGGCAGGCCGCCGACATTGTGGTGGCTCTTGATGACAGTGGATTCGCCGCCCAGGCCGCTCTCCACAACGTCAGGGTAGATGGTGCCCTGTGCCAGGAAATCCACCTTGCCGATCCGCTTTGCCTGCTCCTCAAAGACGCGGATGAACTCCTCGCCAATGATCTTGCGCTTGCGCTCGGGCTCGGTAACACCGGCCAGCTTGCTGAAATAGCGGTCGCGGGCATCCACACAGATGAAGTTGATATCAAAGCCGTTGGCATTGCCCGGGCCAAAGACAGAGCAGACCTCTTCCTTCTCGTTCTTGCGGAGCAGACCGTGGTCCACAAACACGCAGGTCAGCTGCTTTCCGATGGCCTTTGCCAGCATCGCAGCCAGCACAGAGGAATCCACGCCACCGGACAGGGCGCACAGCACCTTGCCATCGCCAATGCGCTCCCGCAGAGCCTTGACATTGTTCTCCACGAAAGAGTCCATCTTCCAGTCACCGGAGCAGCCACAGACGTTGTACACGAAGTTGCGGAGCATCTTCTTGCCCTCAGCGGTGTGGAGCACCTCCGGGTGGAACTGAACAGCGTACAGGCCCTTCTCGGCGTTCTCTGCAGCAGCCACAGGGCAGTTCACGGTGTGTGCGGTGATCTTGAAGCCGGGGGCTGCCTGCTCGATGTAGTCGTTGTGACTCATCCAGCAGATGGTGGAGGGCTGAGCATCCTCGAACATCTTGCTGCTGTTGTCCACAAAGACCTCGGTCTTGCCGTACTCACGCTCAGGGGCGCGGCAGACATGACCGCCCAGCAGGTGCATCATCAGCTGGCTGCCGTAGCAGATTCCCAGCACAGGGATGCCCCAGTTGAAGATCTCGGGGTCAATGGTGGGCGAATCTTCCAGATAGACGCTGTTGGGGCCGCCGGTGAAGATGATGCCCTTGGGGTTCTTCGCCTTGATGACCGACAGGTCAGTTTTGTAGGAATAGATTTCACAGTAGACATTGTTCTCGCGGACACGGCGCGCGATCAGCTGATTGTACTGGCCGCCAAAGTCCAGCACGATGACAGTTTCATGCTGCATGATGTTCTCCTCCCTTTTTCGAGATGTTTCTATAGGTAGACTTAGTATAGCACATCTCACAACGAAAATCGACAGTCTTTGTGAACTTTCCCGATTTTATTTTACGCGAACAGGATGCCGCAGTACTGTTTTCAGTTTTTCCGGTGCTGTCCGGCGCGGATCGCTGAGGTAAATTTCGTGGTGACGGCGGTGCCCGGTGAAATCAGTCTCATAGCCCTGTTCCCGCGCAAAAGCATCCATCTGCTCCAGCGTCTCCGGTTCAGTATCATAAGAGCCAACATGCATACACTGCACACAAAGTCCCTCATCATAGTGGAGGAACTGCACTTTGGAGAAATCCTTCTTCTTTTTTACAGTCGCTTCCTGAACGGCCCAATCGAACACCTCCCGGGTCACGAAATTCGGCAGGCGGATCATACTTGTCCACTCAAAGCATTCTTTGTGGGCGTAGTCCACACCGTCCACCCCCTCCTGATGCCACAAACCCTCCAACGGTGGGACAACATATTCAAAGTAACCGTCGATCTTATGGCTTCCCTTGTAGCTCATCTTGATGGTAAAGGCAATGCCATACAGCAACTCCATTGCCGCCTGATATTCCCCACCTGGTTCATTGGGGTCTCCCCTGCCCTGTACAGACACAAAATTCATCGGCGGAACAGTCACAATAGCCGGCTTCCTGGGTGGAAGATAAAACTCCTTGTACTCCTTCTTATAGTCAAACGCCATGACGCTGCCTCCATTTTCCGACATCTTTGCTCTTTAATGTCAGCATATCATGACAACCTTTATTTGTAAAGCACTTTTTGGCAAAAACAAAAATCCCCTGCCATCTCGGGCAGAGGATCTGATAGCGCAAAAAGAGCCTTCCCACTCTCCGGAATGGGAAGGCTCTTTGTAAGTTTAACCTTTTGCCTTAGAACAGGCGCAGAGGGTCAAAATCACTCAATGATCTTGCCAACAACGCCGGAACCAACGGTACGGCC
>OGPE01000811.1_pt1 | contig 22162 bp, 9 predicted proteins | sample 1552881 | NCBI WGS metagenome assembly OGPE01 (sample SAMEA2580236, study PRJEB22360) | human gut metagenome | biome: human gut; feature: human-associated habitat; material: faeces | place: Denmark | collected 2008/2010 | reverse complement strand
CCGGGCATCTCCCGGGCGGCGGATATTTCATGCGCGCATCGTCGAGCACCAGTACCCAATCGTTCCCCTTGCCGCAGGTCGGGGGCGTGAAGGTCATCGTCGCACCGGCATCCCGGCGGCGGAATTCCCCGATCCGCAGCGGGCGCCCGCTGCGGACATCGTACCACCAGGCCACGATCCGCTTCCCGGAAACCCGTTCCAGGTCGACGGCAAACGGCCGTCCGCTCTCGGAATAGACCATGGCATAGGTGCCGAGGCTGTCGCGGGTAGCCGTACAACGCCCGTGCCCCCGGCCGGCATCCCCGGCGATAACGCCCTGGTCGGGAATACGGCGGAAAAACGGACGGCTCTCGATAAGTTCCCGTCCATAGCACACCTGGTAGGCCCCGGGCAGCGAGAGGGATTCCCGCCAGCTCCGCACGGGCCCCGTGACAGGCGCATACCGGCCGGGTTCCCTCATCTGCCATACGGCATGGCAGCCGTAGGTATGTCCGCAGGCCCCGGAAAAGACCTCGTGGTAGAACGCCCGCCGCACATGCAGGGCTTCGGAAGTGCCGTATTTTTCCCGGTCGAAGTCGATCGGATGTTCCTCGTAGATCGGCTCCCCGTCCAGCACGGGTTTGACGGGCCGCCGGGCATAATCGCGGGCGATGCGCTCCCAAAGGTCGAAATCGTAGGCATAGCCGTTCTGCTGCATGTTGAACGCGAGCCACGGCTCGTCGTGCAGCCAGTCGCCCGAAGAGGATTTCCCCCACGGATGGTAGGTAATCAGGCAGGCCGAATAATCCTCGCGGCCAGCGACACCGCAGGCAATGCCTCGGGCGAAGGCCCGCAGTATGGGTTCACGCCCTTCGGGAGGACGGTCGCCGCCCAGTATCCAGATGATATTCCGCCGGGTGCGGTAACGCTCCCCCAGATAGCGCCCGAAAGCCTCGGCACGCCCCCCCCGTTGTGAAGATCTCGGGCCCGGGGCCCCATTTGAGGCAGAACTTGTCGCCCCATGCGGGCAGCAGGCCGATGACCAGCCCCAGCGAGTCGGCCATGGCGACCACTTCGTCCACATACGCGAAATAACGCTCGTTGGGCCGGGTGAACCCCGCATCGGCAAACGGCAGGTCGCCGTAGGCATTGGGGACACGCAGCCCGTCACGTTCCGCGAGGCAGACGGCCTGTATGACCGTGAACCCTTTCCGGGCGCGGTCTTCGAGATAGAGGCGCGCCTCTTCGCGCGTCGTACGGTGGAACAACTCCCACGCCGTGTCGCCCAGATAGAAGAACGGCCTGCCGTCGGCATATTGCAGGTAACGCCCGCCGGGATGCACGACGATGCGCCCGCGGGAGAAAGGCCGGGCGCCAAGGGGCGCAGGCGCAAGAAAGAGCGCAAAAAACAGGAGCGCAAATAATTTCCTCATAAAAAACGATTTCAGGCGACAGCCGGGAACAAAACGGCAGTCGGGGCCGCCGGAGGCGACCCCGTGCCGGTGTGGCGGCAAAGCCGGGTTACAGCCCCTCCTTCGAGAGCAGCTCCGACGTGTCGATACGCACCTGCGTCGTTGTGAGCTTGTCGTTGAGCGCATAACGCGTCGGGTCGGAGATGGTGACCGGCAGGGAAAAATCCTTATCGGCATTCGCCTTCAGATAGGCGATGTCGACCGTGAGGAAAAAAGTCGCATCGCGTTTCCCGTCGGGGCAGCTCACCGAGGAAGGCAGCGTGTATGCCCGGCCCGGCAGCAACACAGTCCCGTCCAAGGGAGTGCTGCCCACGGAGACGCTGACCGTGTAGGCCTGCAACTCGGCCAGCCCGGCGCGGTAGATGCCCAGGAAAATGTGCACCTTCCCCGCCTGCGCGTCGATGCGGTAATTCTTGTTGGACTGCTGCGCCGTCCCGCCGTTGGGCACGGCATAAGGGGTGTAACCGGCCTGCGGCATATAGATCACCGCACTGCCCCAGGGCCTCTCGCTGTCGGCCTTCTGGCATGAGGCTGCCCCGCATGCGAGGAGCAGCACAGAAAAGAATGTAACGATCGTTCTCATAGTTCGATATTTTTCGGTCTACCAACCCGGATTCTGGTCGAGTACCCCGCCCGATTTTACGATTTCGGCCTGCGGGATCGGATAAAGGTTCATCTTCGGGGCATCGAAGATGCGTTTGGCCACTTCGAACGGCGTGTAGGCAAAGCCGTCGCCGCTGCGGGTCACCTTCACGCCGCGCAGGGGCCGGTTGAGCACCGTCCCGGCATCGTCCCAGCGCCGGAGATCCCAGTAGCGATGGTCTTCGAAGGCCAACTCGATGCGGCGTTCGTGTTTGATGGCCGTGCGCATGGCGGCCGCATCGCCCGGGTCGACATCGACCGGGGGCATCCCCACCCCGGAACGGGCACGCACGGCATCCACGGCGTCGCGCGCACTCATCCCGTAGCCGTGGGCGTCGTCCGGGCCGTAGGCTTCGTTCATCGCCTCGGCAAAATTAAGCAATATTTCGGCATAGCGGAAAACGATCCAGCTGCGAAGCCGTTTGTCGTCGTTGGTGAGGTTCAGGTTCTCGTTCAGGAACTTGCGCAGGTAATACCCCGTGGGCGAAGCGTTCTGCCGGGCGGGGTCGTCGGCGCCGCCCGCATAGATTTCGAGCGTGCGCCCGTTCCACGTATCGCCGTTGCGCAGGACGGTGGCGTAGAAGCGCGGGTCGAGGCCGGCATAGGCATCGTCCGTATCCTCCCCCGTAGATTCATAGGCTTCCACGAGGTTCTGCGAAGGGCAGATACCCGTACCGCCGCCCTGCGTGCCGATGGGGTAATTCTTGCGTTCGAACTCGTTGGTCGCCCCCATACGCACCGCCCAGATGGTCTCGGGGCTGGTCGTAGAGGTTTCGGCGACGAACAGCCCGCCGTAATCGGGATGCAGGGAATAGATGCCCATGTTGATCACTTCGAAGGCCGCAGCGGCAGCGGCAGCCCACTTGGACTTTTCGCCCGAGGGATTGAACTGCGGGCTGGCGGCATAGAGCAACACCCTCGACTTGAGGGCCAGCGCCGCGCCGCGGGTGATCCGGCCCGACTTCTCCTCGAGGTTCTCGGCCCGCCAGTCGACGACCAGTTCGTTGCGCACCCCCTCGATCTCGCGCAGGATGAGGCCGACCACCTCGTCGAACGTGCCGCGCGGAAGGTTGGCCTCCTTCTGGTCGGCATACACGCGGTCGATGAGGGGTACCCCGCCGTAACGCTTGGCAAGCTCGAAATAATAATAGGCTTTCAGCACATGCGCCTCGGCGCGCAGCCGCTGCACGTCGACGATGTCGCGGCGGTAGCTGTCCAGGCCGTTCGAGGTGAGCGTGTCGCGGTGCATACCGAGGATATACCTGTAATCCACAGACTTATCGAGGTAGTCGTGCGCCGCATAGATGCCGTTGTAATAGCTCGTATAGCAATCGTCGGGGTTGTAATAGGCGCTCCAGCTGCCTTCGTTGAACCGCTGCGTGGAACTGAACGTGGTCACGTATTGCGCCTCGTCGGAAACGGCTGCGAAGAGGTTGCCGTCGATCGCCGTGAACCCGTAGGGGATGTGTTCGTAAACGCGGTAGCCCCAGTCGAACATCTGGTAACGGCGTGTGGCCATCATCTCGTCCGTCAGGTTCAGGTCTTCCTTGGTGTCGAGCGCATCGCACCCCGCCAGGGACAGCGAACAGAGGAGGGCGCCCGCGAAAAGGATTCTCATATTTTTTCGTATCATGGCAGTCGTGTTTAGAAGGTTACGGTCAGTCCGAGGTTGTAGGATTTCAGCGCCGGGTGGCCGGAAAGGATTTCGGGGTCGATGTCGTAGTCGCGCATCAGCCTGCTGACGGTCAGCAGGTTGACACCGCTCAGGTAGATGCGGATCTTCGAGATGCCGGCCTTGCTCAGCGACGGCTGCGCGAAGGTGTATCCCAGTTCCACGTTGCGCAGCTTGAGGAAGTCGCCGCTGCGCTTCCAGAGTGTCGAATTGCGGTAGTTGTTGCTGTTGTCCTGCAACGAAAGGCGCGGATAGGTGGCCGTAGCCCGCGTGTCGATGCCCTGTTCGGGATAGTAGGCCCAGCGGCCTTCGGCAATCCCGTAGACGTTGCCGTTGTCGCGGAACGCCACGTTCTGCAAGGGCGCATCGAGCAGGTTCACGTCACGGCCGGCCGCCCCCTGGAAGAGGGCGAAGAGGTCGAACCCCTTGTAGGACGCCGCCAACGAGAACGAGTACTGCAACTTGGGCAGGTACGAGTCGCCGATGGCCGTCTGGTCGTTCTCGTCGATGACCGTATCGCCGTTCAGGTTCTTATACTTGATGTCGCCGGGCTGCACGGCACCGAACGTAGGCTTGGGAAGCCCCTCCCTGAGTTCGCCGCCGACGTCGAAATCGTCCCAGTCGTAGAACCCGTCGGCCACATATCCGAACAGGGCGTCGAGCCGCCGTCCCGTGCGTGCCGCGGTCGGCACGGTCACGACCTCGGCCATATAGTCGACCTTGTTGCTGTTATACGAGGCCATGCCCGTGAGCGCGTAATTGAAATCACCTATGCGGTCGGCCCAGGAAAGCTGGACTTCGAAGCCCTTGTTGGTCATCCTGCCGATGTTGCGGTAAGGCGGATTGTCCACGCCCGAGGCACCGGGGATCATCCAGTCCTGGGTCACGATGCCCGATCTTTTTTCGAGGAACAGGTCGACGTTCAGGGACAACCTGTTCCACAGGCGCAGGTCGATGCCGGCGTCGTACTTCAGGCTCTTTTCGGCAAAAATACCGGGGTTCGGGAGGTAGGACAGCGCCGTTCCCCCGTGCCACGTGTGCTCGGAGTTTCCCGTATTGAGGCCGCCGCGGCCGGTATAGTAGCCCTCCCAGAGGTAACGCATCTCGCCCATCGGATCCCAGCCGTTCTTACCGACCGAAGCCCTGAGCTTGAGCAGATCGACCGTGCGGCTGTCCCGCAGGAAACGCTCGCGGGAAACGATCCAGCCAAGGCCGAGCGAGGGATAGAACCCCCAGCGGTTGCCGGGCCTGTAATTGTCCGAACCGTCGGCGGCGAAGGAGAAGGTCGCCACATAGCGGTCGTCATAGGCATAGTTGACCGCCCCGTTGACGGTCATGTGGCGGTATTCGACCATCTTGCCGGCAGCGCCGTTCTGCGAAAAGTCGGTCTTGTAGATATTATAGAGTATCCCGGCCGAGGCGGAGACCACATGCCGCCCGAACGTGCCGTCGTAGCCGACCGCGGCATTGTAGTGCTGCCACGTCCACTGGTTCTGGCCGCTGTCCTCGCCACGGGTATAGGGGGTGTCGTTATCGGTGGTCTGCTGCACCCCGTCGAGCCAGCGCGAATAGTTGCGCGTGTTGCTCGCACCGTCGCGCGTCCAGCTGCTCAGCGACATCGCCTCCGAAAGGTAGAGCCCCTCCACGAGGAAGTCGAGCCGCTCCTTGAGCTGGAAATTGGCCTGCAGGGTACGGTCGTGCGTGGAGTTGCGCCCCAGCGCCTTGATCGAGGCCAGGGGGTTGAAATTGTAGATCGGGGTACCCGTCCACGTCCCGTCGGGGTTGCGCACGGGATAAACCGAGCTGGGGTATTTGGCAAGGTCGTTCCACAGGTCGCCCGCGGCGCGGTTGGGGTAACGGCGGTCTTCGATCCGGCCCCCGACATCGACCTTGGCCTCCAGGAAACCGAAGAGGTTCATATCGAGGTTCGTGCGGATATTGTAGCGGTCGATGCCTGCGTTGGCCAGCGTGTCGTTGGTAGGCGTGTCGTAGATTCCCCGCTGCCCCATGTAGCCGAACAGCACGAAATAGCGGACGGTCTTGTCGCCGCCCGAGACCGACACGTCGGCATCGGTATAGGGCGTGGCCTTCTTGGTGACCTCGCGGTACCAGTCCACGTCGGGCAGTCGGGTGACCTGGTCGGCCGTGTAATAGGGTGTCCAGACGTTGCCGTTGTCGTTGCTCAGCGCCTCGTTGTAAAGCCGGGTATAGTCGCCCGTACGCAACGGTTTCTGGAGGTTCATGGGCTGCTGCACGCCGCCCCGGACATTGACCGTGACGCGCGGGCGGCCGATACGGCCGCGTTTGGTCGTGACCCAAATCACGCCGTTGGCGCCCCTCATGCCGAAGGGAGCCAGCGCCGCGGCGTCCTTCAGCACCTCGATCCGGTCGATCTCGGCAGGCGAGAGGAACTGGAAATAGGCCATATTGGTCTGGAAGCCGTCGACATAGACCGGCAGCGACGAGTTGTTGTAGGTCGCCACGCCAGAAACCGGCCGCCCCGCCGCGGATACCGAGCGCAGCCGCATCGTAGCCGGGTTCCCCGTTGGTCTGCGACACGACCAGCCCCGGGATACGTCCGTAAAGCATGTTGTTGATATTGGCCGAGGGGATGGACACCTCGTCACCCGTCACGGAAGAGACGGACGAAGTGACCAGCACCGCCTTCGTGCGGGCCGATGTCCCGGGGATCACATATTCCAGGGCCGCACTGTCGGGCTGTTCCGCAGCCGCGGTATCCCGGGCGGAAACCGGGCCGGCACCACCGACGGCCAGAACCGCGAGAGCCGCGCCTGAGAGGAACACACTTTTCATATGGTTGGGATTCATGTAATTCTGATTTTTTCGGTAAACGATTGTGTATGGGCGGATCAATATCCGGGGTTCTGCACCAGATAGCCCTTATTCACCTCGCTGAGCGTAAAGGGCGAAAGGGACATGCGCTCGTGCCACGTGTATTCGGGGACATAGGAGGGCTTGCGCGTGTAATTGGCGAACTCCTCGGGTTTGCGGGGGTTCCACGACACGCCGGCGGCCTGCGAGAACTCGAACTTGTACTTGGCCCCGCCGACCATCGACGCCCCCTGCTTCCAGTGGCGGGCGTGGGGATACCACTGGTTCTCCTCGTAGAATTCCACGGCCCATTCGCGGTGGATACTCCGCCGCAGCCCCACCCGGTCGGTCTGCGTTTCGTCGGGGATGCCCCCGCGCCTGCGGATGTCGTTCAGGTAGCGCAGCGCCATGGTCGGGTTGCCCTCCTCGTTGTAGGCCTCGGCGATATTGAGGTAAAACTCCGCCATGCGGTAGATCGGGAATTCGAACCATTCGCGCGAACCGGCTTCGTACCAGAACTTGATGTTCTTGGCACAGCCGTCCTGCCACTTGTATTCGAGCTGCCAGTTCTGGTACAGATCCCAACGGCTGTTGCCGGTATTGTTCTTGGGGTTGACGCCGTAGAAATAGAGCGACGCCTGCGCACGGGGTTCCAGCTCTTCGGCCTTGTCGCGGTATTCGCCGGCCGGGCGCCAGTCGTCCACGCCCGCCCACGTCTGATCCGTACCATCGGCCTTGCGGTACTGGCAGAGCTGACCGTAGCCGGTGCCGCGGTACTGCCCCAGGTCGTGGCCGGTGTGGGTCGGCATGAAGGTGTAGTTCTTGTAGATACCGTTGTCGTCGGCCTCGCGCTGCTGCTTGGAGGCCAGCACCACCTCGCGGTTCGACGGCGTGCCGACGGCCGTGCCGTAATCCTTGATGGGGTCGCCCGTGTCGATCAACTCGAAGCCGTTGGCCTTGCCCCAGTCGATCACCTCCTGATTGGCCAGGCGCGCCGTTTCCCAGCGCTTGGCATCGTAGCCCCCGAGCCAGATCATCTCATTGTTCGCGGGGTCGGCCATCTGCATGTAGGGAGCGTCGGCATTGAAGAGGGGACGGGCGGCGTACATCAGCGCTTCGGCCTTGACGGCCAGCGCCACGCCCTTGTTCACGCGCCCCAGCCAGTCGGCCGGCCAGCGCACGCCTTCGAGTGTCGCGGCGGCCGCGTCGCACAGCCCGACGATGAAGTCGAGGGTTTGCTGCACGGTAGAGCGGGGGCGCACGTCGACCGTGGTGAGCGTCGATTCGACCAGCGGCACGCCGCCGTAGCGCTTGAGCATCTCCACGTAGCGGAAAGCCACCAGCACCTGCATTTCGGCCTTGACGATGGCTTTGTCGCGGTCGGACATGTCGGCGACCTTGTCGATGTTCTCGTACACGAGCCACGCCTTGCGGATGTAGGCGTAGTTGTTGGGGAAATAGTCGTCGGTATAACCGGCGCCGTTATTCTCGTTGTTGGCCAGCATACCCGCCACGACCTGCTTGTCCATGTATCCCCATGTCAGGCGGCAAAGGTCTTCGCCGCCCATGATGGCTTCGGTCGTCTCGTAGGGCATGATCGGGGAGTTGTTCCACACCAGTACGGGCAATCCCGAGGAGAGGATCGTGGCGTAGGCCTCAGCGATCGCCCCCTCGGCGTTCTTGGCCGTGCTGAAGACCTCGTCCTGATCCATGCCCGTCACTTCAGGCTTCTCGATGAACCAGTCCTGGCAGGACGTAAGGCCGGCCGCCAGCAACAGGCCGAGAAGCATATAAATGGTCTTTTTCATAAGGCTGCGACTTAAAATTGGATGTTGAAACCGAAGTTATACACGCGCGTGAGCGGATAGATGATGCCTTCGGACGTACTGCCGTCCTGCACCAGCTCGGGGTCGATGCCGTCGACCAGGTCTTTGCCGCCCCAGGTACAGAGGTTGTTGGCATTGACGAATACGCGGATCGAGCCGATATGCGCCTTGCGCATCCATCGGGCGTTCCGGAACGTATAGGCCACCTCGACGTTCTTGAGCTTGATATGGTCGGTCGAACGGAACCAGAAGGCATTGTTCTGGTTGTTCTGGCTGTTGGCCATATTCACGGACATGCGCGGGAAGGTGATCTGCTTGCCGGCGGCATGGCGTTCGGGCGTCCAGCGGCCGTTCATATAGCTCAGCGGCGTGCCGTTGCCCTGCGCGAAGGGCGTGATGAGGTAGCCGTTCATGTTGAACGTCCCCTGCGCCGAACCGGTAAGGAGCGCGGATATTTCGAACCCCTTGTAGCCGAAGCTCAGGTTGCTGCTGAACGCGAAGCGCGGGACGTTCGAGAAGCCCGTCGGGGTAATGTCCTTGTCGTCGATGATGCCGTCGCCGTTGACGTCGACGATACGCAGGTCGCCGCCCTGGACACGGTTGCCGTCGATGGCATTGTAGGGATGGTTGGCGACCTCCTCGGGCGTATTGTAAAAGCCTTCGTTGTAATAGGCCTTGTACTGTCCGTAGGCGAAGCCCGTTTCGTTCATCCAGGCGTACATGTAGGAGGGTTCGGCCTTGTAGTCGATCTTATTGACGGCATAGGAGACCTGTCCGCCCACTTCATACCAGAAATCCGTGCCGACGTTGTCGCGCCACGAGACCTGTATCTCGTAACCCCGGTTGCTCATGCGCCCCACATTCACGGGCGGCAGGGCGTCGCCGCTCAGGCCGATGATGCCCGGCGTGACCCCCAGCTTGGTGAGGATGTTGTTGCGCTTCTCCTCGAACAGGTCGACCGTGACGGAGAGCCGGTCGCGGAACATGCGCACCTCGGCGGCGATGTTGTACGACTCCTTCTTCTCCCACGTGACGTCGGGGTTGCCTGTCGACTGTTCGTATTTGCCGGGAAAGGCCGGGTTATTGACTGAACCGTTCGACGAGCCGAAGAAATACCCGTCGAGCGGGGTGCCGTTCCAGGGGCCGTAGCTGTGGCTGCCCCAGGTGCCGGGCAGGAAAAGGAAGCGGTCGCCGCCGATCTCGCTGTTGCCGGTCTGCCCGTACGAGGCGCGGAACTTGAGCCACGTGAGGATGTCGTTCTTCGGGAAGTAGGGTTCGTTCGATACGACCCAGCCTACCGAAACGGCCGGGAAAAACCCGAACCGCTTGCCGGGCGCGAAGTTCTCGGAACCGTTGTAACCCATGTTGAATTCGGCCAGGTAACGCTGGTCGTAACCGTAGGTGACACGCCCCACCACACCGTAATAGCCGCGGGGGACGTTGTACTTCAGCCCGGGCGAGGTGTAGCGTTCGCCGGTGACGAGCGCCATGGCCGTGACGGCGTGCTTGCCGAAATCGCGGCTGAAGTCGATGCCGGCCTCGACATAGACCTTGCGATTTTTGCCCCAGCCGGTCTCCTCGTAGGATTTGGCATTGTGTTCGCCGCCGTAATAGAGCAGCTCGGCCGGATCGGCGGGGTTGCGCGTGATCGAATAGACGGGCAGGTTGGGGGTGACGCGCAGCGTCTTGGTAAAATAATGGTCATACGACAACGCCCCGCGTACGGAAAGCCCTTCGACGAGGTAATCCATCCGGTGGCGGATGCGGATCGAGGTATTCAGACTGCTCTGGTTGATGCGCGCCTGTGCCTTTTCGAGCATGTAGGCGATCGGGGATTTGCCCCATGCGCCCTTGTTGCTGTCCATGATCGTACCGCCGGCATAATCGGTGATGATTCGGCCGTCGGAGACGCCCGGCGCCGAGAAGGGCGGGGCTTCGTAGATGTTGAGCATCAGGTCGCGGTAACGGCCCCACATGTCCACGCTGCTGTTGCGGTCGGTGATGATCTTCGTCTCGCGCACCTGCCCCGAGAGCGAAACATTGATCTCGGTGAGCGGGATGATGTTGAAATCGAAGTTGGTGCGGAAATTATATTTGTGGCTGCCCGAGTTGGAGGCCGCATCGCTGAACCCGAAGTCGTTGGTGAGGCTCTTCTGGTTGGAATACCCCACCGAGGTGAAGAAGGCCACCTTTTCGGTACCGCCGGAGATATTGACGCTGTACTGCTGCTGGGGCGACACCCCGGCGTCGAAAATCCGCTTCATGTAGTCCGTACTGCCGTAGTAGATGGCGGGGCTGTCGAGCAGCGCCTGTTTCTGTTCGGGCGAAAGGTGTCCCATCGCCTCGACCTCGGAGGGCGTATAGTCGCGGTTATGCCGGAATTTCCACAGTTCGTCCTGCGAAAAGACCTTGATGTCGTCGGGCTTGCCGTCGTTGGCGAACGCCTCGTTGCGCAGCACGGCATAGTCGTAGGAATTGACCAGGCTGGGCAGGGTCGTCGGGGAGGTGAAGCCGACATTGGCCGTGAACGAGATTTTCAGGCTGCCTTCGCGGCCGCGCTTGGTCGTCACGATGATGACGCCGTTGGCACCGCGTACGCCGTACACGGCTGTCGCCGAAGCGTCCTTGAGCACGTTGACGTTCTCCACATCGTTCGGGTCGAGCATGTTGAAGGCCGTCATGTCACGCACGATGCCGTCGATGACGATCAGCGGATTCTGGTCGCCGGCATACGTCCCCACGCCGCGCACGCGGATCGTGGACTCCTCGAAGCCGGCCTCGCCGGTCTTCTGGACGGCGGCCATACCGGCGATACGCCCTACGAGGGCATTGGAAATATTGGTCACGGGAGAGCGCATCAGCTCCTTGCCCGACAGCTGCCCGATGGCGCCGGTGACGGTCTCCTTCTTCTGGGTGCCGAAGCCGACCACCACCACATCGTCGATGCTCTGGACATTCTCCGCGAGCACGATGCGAATATCGGTCTGGGTTCCTACGGGCACCTCCCGGGTGGTATAGCCGATAAATGAAACTGTCAACGTCGCATCCTTGGCCGCCATGACCGTGAAACGCCCGTCGAGGTCGGTCACGGAGCCAGTCTGGGTTCCCCTGACGACCACCCCGGCCCCGACGATCGGCATGCCCTGCTGGTCGACGACCGTCCCGGAGACCCTGGCAGGGGAGACGTCCTGCGCACCGGCGCCGAAAGCGACCGGCAGGACGAGCAGCAGAGCCAGCCCGATCTTCGCGAATCTGCGCAGAAGCCCCGGCACATTCAAATAATGGTTCATTTTCATAGGTATTTAGGTTGTAGTTGGTTGATTGCGTCCCGCGGGGAGAATCGCCGCCGCGGGACAGGCCCGCACTGAGGTTCACCGAGAGGGCCGGATCACAAAATCGAAAAGGTCGGAGCGTCTTTTTCTTTCATAGGCTGATAGGTTTGGTTATGCTTCAGGATTTTCGTTACAACAAATTTAGGAAGACGGAACAGGGATATAAAGAACGGATTTATCATTTATTTGTCCGTTTTCATCATCCGCCCTCCTGCGCTTCAATATTCGATCCGGACGACCACCGAGCGCGTGAAGTCCGGAAGCGATACGTCAGCACGGCGGGACGCGCGCACCCACTCGTCCCGCCAGGGGTCGTAGATCCGCACTTTCTTCACCCTGCGCCCGCCGAGCAGCGGTGTGAAGTCGACCTGCAGGCCGGACAGCCGCTGCGCCGGAATGCGTTCGGAGAGCTCGTGCCGCCACGTGCTCACCGTATCGCGGCACCAGGCAAGCAGCGTGTGTTCGCCCCGCAGCACATAGACCCGCAGCCCCGCCGTATCGCGGCGCACGGGTTCGAACCCTTCGCGGAGGGGGTCGACACCTTCGACGGCACGCGCGAAGCGCCCCATCTGGAACCAGGTATGCTGCTTATCGATATGGTGATCCCAATGCCAGAGGTGCCCCGGCCCGGCGGCCCCGCTGAAAAAGGGGGCGAAGAGCACGTCGTGGAGCACGGAACCCATCGTATCTACCTTATATATAGGATGGGGGCCGGTATGCACGGGTTTCACGGCGCCCGACTCGGCCAGCAGCATCGGTTTGCGGAGGCCGTATCCGCGCAGCACGGCGATGGCATCGGAGGCCATGCTGTCGACCGGAGCGCCGCACACGGCCAGTTCGGCACCCTCGTCGATATAGCGGTGCACCTGCGCCACCTCGTTCGAAGGCAGGCGGTTGATGAATTCATAAATCGGGAAGCTCGACTCCCGGTCGAGCGAGCCGAGGCTCTGCATCACCAGGTTTTTCGGGAAAATCTCCTTTACACGCGGCAGCATACGGACATTCCATGCGCGCAGGTGCTCCTCGGGCGTCTCCACGGCGTTCATTTCGTTCCACAGCTCCCAGCCGAAAACGGCGGGATGGTCGCCGTAACGCTCGCGGAAGATGCGCACGCGGCGCAGGAACTCCTCTTCCCCCCGCGGCGAGGTGATATAATCGTCGGCATCGGCAAACGGGCCGCCGTTGGAAGTATGGTACGAGGCTTTGGTGTCCCACTTGTTCACGCCCGGTCGGATATGGCGGAAACTCTCGATACAGAATTTGATCTTGATGCCGTACCGGTCGGCGAGCTCCAGCAGGCGGTCGATGCGCACGAGCTTGGCGCTGTCCACCTCGCCGTAGCGGGTTTCGATCTCGAAGAGGCCCGTGTTGAGCCACACGCGGCCGAAATTGGCGCCGTGGCGGTGCATCTCCCCGAGGTAATGTTCCATGTCGGCAACCGACCCCATCGCGGCGATGTTGCATCCCACGGGGATATACGGCTGCCCGTCCGAAAGGCAGAAATAACGGGGATCCCGGGCGCTTACCTGGACGAAAGAGCGCCTGAAGGAGCGCCCGGGGCGCTTGGCCCACGCCTCCGCTACCGACACGAAGGCAAGGAGGCAGGTCAAAAGGATGAGTCGTTTCATAGGTCGTAGTCTTAGGTTTGAGCGACAGGATAAAAGTAGGGAATTCCCCGCGCACGGAATGTAACCGGTTCAGCAGATGCTAACACATTTTCGTCGGGACAGCGCAGGAGGGGCGAAAGGCCGGTTTTCTGTTAATTTTTGATAAATCCGTGCAAATCCGGCGGGTGGAGTATTCCTATATTTGTTCCATCGAAAACTCACCTTATCCGAACTATGAAACGACTTACGGCAATCCTCCTGTGCACGCTTGCATACGGCGCCGCAACAGCCGCCGACGGATGGGACGCCCCGGCCGACCAGCACGTCAACGCCCTGCGCCGCCTGCCCGCCCGGGCCACCTCCTACTCCTACAAGACCCCGCAGGATGCACTGGCGGGAGACCGCGCCCAATCACGGATGATGCCGCTCGACGGCGTCTGGAAATTCCGTTTTGCGGAAGACGCCGCCCAAAGCCCCGAAGGGTTCTGGCAACCGGGCGCCGACCTCGGAAACTGGGACGAGATAGAGGTTCCCTCGTGCTGGGAGATGCAGGGCTACGGGTATCCGATATACACCAACATCCCCTATCCGTTCGAATTCAGGCCGCCGTCGATCACACGCGACAACCCGACGGGATGCTACGTCCGAAAGTTCACCGTACCCCGAAGTTGGGAAGGCGACCGGGTAGTGCTGCACTTCGGGGGTGTATACTCGGGTTATTACGTCTGGGTCAACGGCACCCTGGCAGGATATGCCGAGGACAGCTGCCTGCCCTCGGAATTCGACGTCACCGGCCTGCTGCGACCGGGCGAGAACACGCTCGCCGTGAAGGTTTTCAAATGGACGGACGGCAGTTACCTCGAAGATGCCGACCACTGGCGCATGGCGGGCATACACCGCGAAGTATACCTTGCCGCAAAACCCGACGTGGCCATCGGCGACTTCGGGGTGCGGACGCTGCTCGACGGCGACATGCGCGACGCGCTGTTGCAGATACGCCCCACGATCGACCTGCGCGAGGGCACCCCGGCGGCAGGATGGCATCTGCGGGCGCAACTCTATGCCCCCGACGGGACGCCCAAAGGCCGTGAAATGGGACTACCGGTCGAAGAAATCCTGTCGGAGGCTTACCCGCAACGCGACAACGTCTACTTCGCACTGATGGAGCAGCGCATCGCGGCGCCCGAAAAATGGAGCGCCGAGAACCCTGCGCTCTACACCCTCGTGCTGACCCTGCGCAACGATGACGAGCAGGTCGCCGAATCGCGCAGTTGCAAGGTCGGGTTCCGCGACGTCCGGCTCCGCGGACGCGAGATGCTGGTCAACGGCGTTCCCGTGAAACTCTACGGCGTAAACCGCCACGACCACGACCAATATACGGGAAAGACCGTCACGCGCGAAGGGATGGAACAGGACGTACGGCTGATGAAACTGCTGAATTTCAACTCCGTGCGTACGTCCCACTACCCCAACGACCCCTATTTCTACGAGTTGTGCGACCGCTACGGCCTGTATGTCATCGACGAAGCCAACATCGAGAGCCACGGTTCGGGCGGGAAGCTCTCGAACGACCCGGAGTGGGCCGTTCCGTTTCTGGAGCGTGTGAGCCGGATGGTCGTCCGCGACCGCAACCACCCCTCCATCGTCATGTGGTCGCTGGGCAACGAATCGGGATGCGGCCCGGCGCACGCGGCGGCAGCCGGCTGGGCCAAAGATTACGACCCCACGCGCCTGATCCACTACGAAGGGGCGCAGGGACAACCTGCGAGCCCGCTTTACGTACCCCTCAGGCGCACTTCGGCGGCCGTATTCACCAGTGCCGCCCCCGCAGACGGGAAGCCTGGCACCCCGCAACAGCCGCAGGACGGCGGCAATCCGACCGACCCCGCCTACGTGGATATCGTGAGCCGCATGTATCCCACGGTCGGGGAGCTGGAGCGCATGGCCCTCAACCCGCGGATCGACCGCCCCGTGCTGATGTGCGAATACGCCCACTCGATGGGAAATTCGACCGGCGGGCTGAACGCCTACTGGACGGTCATCCGCAGCCATGAGGGACTGCTGGGCGGCCATATCTGGGACTGGGCAGAGCAGGGGCTGGTCAAAAAAGACACCTGCCAACGCACTTATTGGGCCTACGGCGGGGATTTCGAACCGGCAGGGGAGCATCACGACGCGGCGTTCTGCTGCAACGGCATCGTCAACCCCGACCGTACGCTGAAGCCCGCGGCACTGGAGTGCAAATATGTATTCCAGCCCATCGGGTTCACGGCGGACGACCTTGCTGCCGGAAGGGTTGTCGTACACAACCGTAATTTCTTCTCCCCGACCGACCGCTACGACTTCACCTGGGAAATATCGACCGACAAGGGCGTATTGCAGCGCGGCAGTTTCGACGTGCCGACGACGCCCGCGGGCAAGAGCGCCCCGGCCACCGTCGGGTTCCGCCCCTTCGAGCCCGAACCCGGCGCCGAATATCTGCTCCGCGTACAGGCCCGGGAAAAACGGGCGACCCCTTACGCCGGGGCCGGGCACATCGCTGCGCAAGAGCAGTTCGGGCTGCCTTTCTACAAGGCACCCGCGCATAAACCCGCCGCAGGCAGGGCGGCCGTCTCGCAGGACGGGGAGCGCATCGTGCTGAGCGCCGCGGGGGTTCGGGCGGAAATCGACCGCAGAAGCGGCTACCTGGTCTCCTATACGGTACGCGGGAAGGCATTGGTATGCGACACCCTGCGGCCGAACTTCTGGCGGGCGTCGACCGACAACGACTGGCGCGGATGGCGCGTCGGGCAGATCGCCGGATGCTGGAAAGAGATGCCCGGAAGGATCCGGACGGAAGGCATCCGCATCGACGAAGCCGCAGGGACGGTGCGCGTCGAAAAGGGGGTTCCCGACAGCGTGCGGCTGACGCTGGTTTATACGCTTGACGGCACGGGGGCGCTGGCCGTGTCGTACGACCTGCAGATCGCCGGGCAGTTGCCGGAACCGCTGCGCGCGGGGCTACGAACCCGGGTTCCCAATACACTGGGGAGGATGGCCTACTTCGGCAAAGGGCCCCAGGAAAATTACTCCGACCGCTCGTGCGGTGCTTTGCTCGGCCTCTACCGGGGTACGCCCGGGGACTTCATGCACGACTACATCACCCCGCAGGAGAACGGCAACCGCTGCGCAGTGCGTTGGCTCACGCTAACGGAGGGCAACGGACGCGGCATCCAGATCGCGGGGGACAGCCCCCTGAGCATGTCGGTATGGGACTGCACGCAGGAGGCGCTCGACAGGGCACGCCACGTCACCGAAGTGGAGAGGCTTCCGGATGCCCTGACGGTCAACATAGACTGCGTGCAGGCCGGGGTCGGGGGAACCGATACCTGGAGCCTGAATGCGCGCCCCTCGGAACAGTACCGCCTGCTGGCAAAACGCTATGCCTACAAATTCACGCTACTTCCCTGCAACAACGAATCCGAAGCAATCCGCAACGGCCGGAGGCTTTGCAACAAACGATAGCCCATGAAAAAGACAATCCTGTTACTGGCGTTGGGACTCCTGTGCCAGCCCCTTTACCCGCAACGCACCGAATACCCGCAGATCGGGGCGCAGGTGTTCATCGAACCGGGGCAGACCGACAAGCAGATCGACGGGTTCTTCAGGATACTCGCGCAGCACGGATTCGAAACGGCACGCATCCGGATGTTCGGGGCGCACATGCTGCGCCCGGACGGATCGTGGGATTTCACGCTTTACGACAAAGCGTTCGATGCCGCCGGGAAACACGGCGTAAAACTCTTCGCCACGCTCTTCCCGCCGACCGACGAGCTGGGCGACGTGGGCGGATTCAAATTCCCCCGCTCGAAAGCCCACCTGCTGGAAATCGCCGATTACATCGAAGCCGTCGTGAGCCACTTCAGGGGGCATCCCGCCCTCGACACCTGGGTGTTGCAGAACGAACCGGGAACGGGCGGAACGGGGCCCGGGCGAAACGACCTGACCGACGAGGTTTTCGCACGCTGGAAAGCCGCGCAGAAGACTCCGGCCTACGACAACGGCTACCTGAAAGCCGACTTCACGCAAGAGCGGTTCCACACCGATTTCACGACGTGGTACCTGGGATGGATCGCATCGCAGGTCGATCGGCATGACCCTGCGCACCACAAACACATCAATCCCCACCAGCTTCTGGACAACCTCGCCGACTACGATTTCCCCGCCTACGAAGGGTTTCTGACCTCGCTGGGCGTGTCGATGCACCTGAGCTGGCACTTCGGTTATTTCACCCGGGCGCAATACCCGCTGGGAATCTCGCTCATGGCCGACATCATCCGCTCCGGAGCCGGGAAAAACCCGTTCTGGATCACCGAAATGCAGGGCGGCAATGTCACGGCCAGCGGAAGGGAGGTACTCTGTCCCACGGCGCGGGAGATCACGCAATGGCTCTGGACGGGTATCGCCGCAGGCGCCGAAGGGGTGATCTTCTGGACGCTGAACCAGCGGGCGTCGGCACTCGAAGCCGGCGAATGGGGTATGCTCGATTTCCAGGGGCGGCCGAGCGACCGCCTGACAGCGGCCTCGGAAGTCGCCCGCACGGCGAAAGCCCACAAAAGCTTTTTCCGCGAGGCCCGGCCCGTACGGAGCGGCATCACGCTCCTTTACAACACCGAATCGCTCCGCACGCAGCAAAAGAATGCGGCGGTGTCGGACGACGGCCGTTACGAAGGGCGCAAGGCCAGCGCAACCATGAAATCGCTCGCGGGGGCCTATGAAGCCATAGCCGCCTGGGGCGTGGTTCCCGAAATCTGCGAAATGGGCGCATACGACTGGAGCAACCCGCAGGGAAAAACGATCGTATTGACGAACCTCGTGGCACTGCCTTCGGAGGTATGGGAACGGCTCGACGATTTCGTCCGTAAAGGCGGCCGGATGATCGCCACGGGGCTCACCGGATTCTACGACCAGAACATGCACTGCATCCTGATGGACGACTTTCCGCTGCGCAGGTGCTTCGGCGCACAGATCAGCGAGTACAAGGCCGTCGCACCCTATTTTACGATCGCATGCGACACCCCTGCCACGACCCTGCCCGCGCATCTGTGGAAAGGGATCCTCACCCCCGACAAGGCGCAGGCGATCGCCATGCACGGCGACGATGTGGTCGGCACCCGCCACCGCTACGGCAAGGGCGAGGCCGTGTGGCTTCCCTCGCTCGTCGAGCTGGGCGGCTGGCACGGCGACAACAAAGGGGTCGCGGATTTCTACGGCACCTACTGCCGCGGGCAGATCGACCGTGCCCCGCTGCACTTCTCCCGCCCGGCGGACGGGGTGCTGATGCGTCTGATGGAGTCTCCGTCGCAACGGCTGGCCGTACTGGTCAACAAACGCCCGCACACCGTCGAAATAGGGCTTTCGCGGCCGCTGCCCGCCTCGGCACGCCGGTTATGCGGCGAAGCGTCGCCCGAAGGCGCCTCCGTCAGGCTCGGAGCCGAAGAGTGTGCGGTTTTCCTGTGGGACAAACAGGCAGAATGATGCAAAAAACAGGTATATTTGTCGTAGCACCTTAAATTACGACCGATGAAACACCTTGCTGCCGGACTGTTGCTGTTTTGCTGGCTGCCCCTGTGGGGACAGGTCACGAACCTCCATTTCACCAACCTCTCGATCGACGCGGGACTGTCGGACAAAATGGTTTTCGCCGTGGCACAGGACAGTACGGGGCTGATGTGGTTCGGGACGGCCGAAGGGCTCAACCGCTACGACGGCTACAATTTCGAAACGTTCCGCTACAACCCCGGGGATTCGACGTCGGTCAGCGCCTCGTTCATCAACTGCATACACCTCACACGCACGGGCGAATTGTGGATCGGCACCGAGAAGGGGCTCGACCTCTACGACCCCGTGACGGAAAGTTTCGTGAAATACCATGCGGACAACGACTCGCTGCGGCTGCTCAACAACCTGCGCATCCGCTGCATCCACGACGATCCGCAAGGGGTGATGTGGGTCGGGACGCTCGAAGGGCTGATCCGCCTCGACCTGCGGAAACGCTATATCAACTATTTCGTACTGGTACCCGATGCATTCGACCGGATGGCCAACGAAATCCGCAGCATCTGCGCCGACCGGCACGGGATGTTGTGGCTCGGCACCTTCGACGGGCTCTACCGCTTCAACCCCACGGACAACAGTTTCGTCCGCTATGAAACCCGGAGCCGGAAGCTGCCCAACGACACCTACAACAACCTGGTCAACGCGCTGTATATCCCGGAGAACACCCCCGACCTGCTGTACGTCGGAAGTTCCAGCGGCCTGGTCGTCCTCGACATCCGGCATCCCGAGCAGCCGCTCGGCACCCTCCGCGCGGAAGACGGCGGACTTACGGACAACGACATAAAGAGCATCCTCAGCTACGACGATACGCACCTGCTGCTCGCAACGGCCGACGGGCTCACGCTCTACGACACCCGCAGCTGTCGGGCCAGCGCCTATTACAGTTCGCTGTCCGACCCGACGTCGCTGCCCAACAACTCGCTGCGCACGCTTTTCCGCGACCGGCAGAACATCGTCTGGATCGGCACCGACAGCGGACTGGCCAAACTCGACCTCAAACGCAAGAAGATCGACTGCGTCCGCCTGACCAACGACAGGAAAGGGGCCGAACGCAAAGTCATCGTCAACGACCTGCTCGGAACCCCCGACCACAGCCTGTGGCTCACCACGAACGAAGGCGTCCTGCGGTACGACAGCACGCGACGCGACGCAGGATACACGCGTTACATGGCCGACAAAGGGGTTTCGCACAGCATCGCCAAGCGGCTTATCCGCGACAGCCACGGCACCCTGTGGCTGGGAACCAACGACGGGATCGACTACTACGATGCCGCGCGCGACCGTTTCGTACGCGCCGAGCACTCGAACCAGAACTTCTCGCTCAAATACATCTACGACATCAAGGAGGACGCCGACCACGACATCGTGACCAACATCAGCAGCGGACTCTGCTTCATCACCCCGCATTACCGCCCCGACGGCGGTATCTCGCACCTGAGCTACAAGACCCGGCTCATCAGCGGCATCATCAACTCGGACAACTGCGACATCGGCTATTTCGACGTGGATGCAAAGGGCAACATCTGGTTCGCGGCCACGCAGGAGGGGCTGTTCAAATACGAAAAGCGCAACGACCGCTTCATACAGTACAAGGTGCGCACGGACGACCCCCGCAGCCTGATAAGCAACCGCATCTACACCATCCACGTTGACCGTAAGGGGAATGTGTGGACGGGCACCGACCGGGGCCTCTGCAAACTCGACCCGGCGAGCGGGCAGTTCGAGCGTTTCGACAACGACCTCGACCTCTCGCAGTCGATCCGCACGCTCACGTCGGACAGCCGCGGCCGCATTTGGGCCGCCACGACCAACAAGCTCATCATGTACGACCCGGTGCGGAAAAACAAGATCGTCTGCGACCTCAACCGGGATCTGAGGATCGACGAACTGATTTACAACAGTTTCTTCATCGACCCGCAGGGCCATATCTACATGGGCGGCGACGGGGGCTACATCCGCTACCACCCCGACGCGATCCTGCTCAACGAGGACAAGGCGCCGACGGTCGTCACATCGTTCAGCCTGTGGAACAAGGAGGTGCGCCCCGGACACCGGATCGGCAAACGCGTCGTACTGCCGCGCTCGATCCTGCACAGCGACCGGCTGCGGCTGCGGCACAACGAAAATTCGTTCCGTTTCTACTTTTCGCTGCTCAACTTCGCATCGTCGAACAACAAGTACGCCTACCGGCTGGAAGGGTACGACAAGGAGTGGCAGATGACGGGCGGCACGCAGAACTACGCCGCCTATTCGAACCTCTCGCCGGGCAGGTACCTCTTCACGGTCAGGGGCTGCAACTCCGACGGGATATGGAGCGACCGCACGGCACGGATCGAGGTGCGCATCCTGCCGCCCTGGTGGCTGAGCTGGTGGGCATACCTGATCTACGGGGTGCTGGTCGCCGTGGTGATCGTCGTAGCCTACAACCTGACGCTCACCAAAATGAAACTCCTCTCGGAACTCCGGCTCGAAAAACTCGAACGCATGAAGACCGAAGAACTGAACCAGGTCAAGATGCGTTTCTTCACCAACGTATCGCACGAATTCAAAACCCCGCTTTCGCTCATCCTGGGCCCCATAGAGAGCCTCGGGGAACAGATCCGGGACAAGCGCCAGCTGGAGCAGCTCTCGCTCATGCGGCAGAACGGCGAACGGCTGCTGCGGCTGATCGACCAGATCATGGATCTGCGCAAGTTCGACAACGGGAAGATGAAACTCAACCCCAGCACGGGCGAGTTCGTGTCGTTCGTGCACAGGATTTACGCATCGTTCGCCTACCAGGCGCAACGACGGGGCATCGACTACGATTTCGAAACCTCCGAACCCGAGCTCACCTTCCAATTCGACAGCGACAAAGTCGAGAAGGTGCTGTACAACCTGCTTTCCAACGCCTTCAAGTTCACGCCCGACAACGGACATATCGGCATCACGGTTTCGCTGCGCCGCAGCGACGAAGGACGGTTCGCCGCAGTCGAGGTGTCGGACACCGGGATAGGCGTCACGGAGGCCGACCGGGAACATATTTTCGAGCGGTTCTACCAGGGCAGCAACCCGTCGTTCGAGTCGATCCGAGGCACGGGCATCGGGCTGATGCTCGCTAAGGATTTCGTCGAGCTGCACGGCGGCACGCTGACCCTGGAAAGCGCCCCGGGCCGGGGCAGCGCCTTCACGTTCACGCTCCCGGTCGACCCGGCGGGGGCGG
>OGPE01000753.1_pt1 | contig 23066 bp, 21 predicted proteins | sample 1552881 | NCBI WGS metagenome assembly OGPE01 (sample SAMEA2580236, study PRJEB22360) | human gut metagenome | biome: human gut; feature: human-associated habitat; material: faeces | place: Denmark | collected 2008/2010 | reverse complement strand
CGCGCAGCGCGGCAGCGGATTTCTATAACACGGGGCAGCCACTGGGGAGCGGTGAGGCGATTGCCGTTCAGGAAAACCGGTACGGAAGGGCGCGTTTTCTCAGCCTGCCTTTGCCGACGAAATCAGAAAATTTACTTCGCAGGCTAACCGCAGATTGCTTCAAAAAAATTCCCGTATTTGTTATATTGTTGTTCATTGATTATTCACCTCTGCGGTGCCAAAAAGAACAAGATTCACCGCAACCCAGGACAATACCATGTTAGATTACCGCTTCCCGACAGCTTTGCAGATGGTTCTCAGCGTAGCAATGGCGGAGCAGATGGGTGAACGTTCGACGAGTGCGATTCTGGCCTACGGCCTGGAAGCGAACCCGAGCTTTATCCGTAAACTAATGGTTCCGCTTACTCGTGACGGCATCATCGTCTCCACGCTTGGCCGCAACGGCTCTATTCATCTTGGCCGCCCGGCGGACAAGATCACCCTGCGTGATATCTATCTTTCGGTTATTGAAGATAAAAAGCTGTGGGCGTCGCGTCCTGAAGTTCCGGCTCGCTGCGTGGTCAGCGCCAACGCCTGTTGGTACTTCAAATCGATTGCCGATGAAGCAGAGCAGGCTTCGCTAAACGTCCTTGCTCGTCACACCGTGGCCAGCGCGCTGGAGGCGGTCAAAAACGCCGATACCAGCGGCTGCGATCCGGTGCCGGAAATGATCGCCCGCTTTAAGAAAGCGCTTTAATTCCTATCTGATGACGAAAAAAAACCGCCTTCATTGTGAAGGCGGTTTTTTGTTATCTGCTGCAGGCTAGGCGGGCAGATCCTCCTGGACCGGCTTCCTGCGGGTCACCAGTTTCCGCAGCGTCACGTAAAACACCGGCGTCAGGAACAGACCGAACAGCGTTACGCCCAGCATCCCGGAGAACACCGTGATCCCGGTGACACCGCGGACTTCCGCCCCCGCGCCATGGCCGAGGATCAGCGGAATGGTCCCGGCGATAAAGGCGATGGAGGTCATCACGATCGGGCGCAGACGCAGGCGGCATGCCTCCAGCGCCGCTTCCATGATGCCTTTCCCCTGGATCTCCAGCTCGCGGGCAAACTCGACGATCAGAATGGCGTTTTTACAGGCCAGGCCCATCAGGACCACCAGCCCCACCTGCACGAAGACGTTGTTATCGCCCCCGGTCAGCCAGACGCCAAACAGCGCGGAGAGCATCGTCATCGGTACGATAAGGATCACCGCCAGCGGCAGGGTCCAGCTTTCATACAGTGCGGCCAGCACGAGGAACGCCAGCAGCACCGCCACCGGGAAGACGATCAGCGCCGTGTTGCCCTGGGTGGCCTGCTGGAAGCTCAGATCCGTCCACTCAATATTCATCCCATTCGGCAGGATCTGCTTCGACAGCTCCTCCAGATGCGTCATCGCCTGTGAAGAAGAGAGGACCCGCGGATCGGCATCGCCAATCAGGTCCGCCGCCGGATAACCGTTGTAGCGGATCACCGGATCCGGCCCGTAGGTGGTACTGATATTCACCATACTGCCGATCGGCACCATTTCGCCCTGATTATTACGGGTGCGCAGATTAGCAATATCTTCCACGCTCTCGCGGAATGGCCCATCGGCCTGGGCCATCACGCGCCAGGTACGCCCGAACTGGTTAAAGTCATTGACATAAGACGAGCCGAGATAGGTCTGCAGCGTGCCGAACAGATCGGTTAGCGACACCCCCTGCGCTTTCGCCTTATCGCGATCGACCTGCACGTCCAGCTGCGGCACGTTAGCCTGGTAAGTCGAGATCGGGAAGTGCATCCCTGGCGTCTGCATAATCGCCCCGGACATCGCATTCACCGCGCTTTGCAGCGCGCCATAGCCCAGCCCACCGCGATCCTGGATGTACAGGGAGTAGCCGGAACCCTGACCCAGTCCTAAAATCGGCGGCGGCAGGATGGAGAAGCCAAAGCCCTGCTGGATTTGCGCGATTTTGGCGTTGATCTCCGCATTAATTTCCGCCGCCGTGTGTTTGCGCTGGTCGAACGGTTTCAGGCCAAAAAAGACCGTCCCGGTATTCGGCGTGTTGGTGAACTGCAGCGCATTAAGCCCCGGGAAAGCGACCGCATAATCGACCCCTTCGGTATTCATCCCGATCTCGCTCATTTTGCGGATCACCGCGTCGGTGCGCGCCAGCGACGACCCTTCCGGCATCTTCACGCCGCCAATGAGATACAGCTTATCCTGGGTGGGAATAAACCCGCCGGGGACGACTTTAAACATCACCCCAGCGGCGCAGAGCAGCAGCAGATACACCACAAACACCGCGCCACGGCGTCCGAGGGTTTTGCTCACCAGCCCCTGATAGCCGTTCGAGCTGCGCAGGAAAAAGCGGTTAAACGGACGGAAAATCCAGCCAAACAGACGATCGATCAGCCGGGTAGGGAGGTCTTTCTTCGCGCCGTGCGGCTTTAACAGCAGGGCCGCCAGCGCCGGGGAGAGCGTCAGCGAGTTGATGGCCGAGATCACCGTCGAGATGGCGATGGTCACCGCAAACTGTTTGTAGAACTGGCCGGTGACCCCGGAGAGAAACGCCATCGGCACGAACACCGCACACAGCACCAGCGCAATGGCGATAATCGGCCCGGAGACCTCACGCATCGCCTGATGCGCCGCGGCAAGCGGCGCAAGCCCCTCTTCGATATTACGCTCAACGTTCTCCACCACCACGATGGCGTCGTCCACCACGATACCGATAGCCAGTACCAGCCCGAACAGGCTCAGGGTATTCAGCGAGAAGCCCAGCAGATAGAGAATGCTGAAGGTACCCACCACCGATACCGGCACGGCGATCAATGGGATAATCGACGCGCGCCAGGTCTGCAGGAACAGGATCACCACCAGCACCACCAGCACCACTGCTTCCAGCAGCGTCTGCACCACCGCGCGGATGGAGTCGCGCACGAAAACCGTCGGGTCGTACGGCGCCGCCCATTTCATATCTTCCGGGAAGCGGGTGGCCAGCTCGGCCATTTTGGCGCGTACCGCGTTCGACAGATCGATGGCGTTAGCCCCCGGCGACTGGAAGATACCGATCCCGACCGCATCCTTATTGTTGAGCTGGGAGCGCAGCGCATAGCTGCCGGAACCCATCTCGATGCGCGCCACGTCGCGCAGGCGGACCAGCGAGCCATCCTGCGCCGTTTTCAGAATGATATTGCCAAACTCTTCTTCGGTATGCAGACGGCCCTGGGCGTTAATGGAGATCAGGAAATCGCTCTCCTGCGGCAGCGGCTCGGCGCCAAGCTGTCCGGCAGACACCTGGACGTTTTGCTCCTGCATCGCCGTCACCACATCCGAGGCTGTCAGACCGCGGGCCGCGACCTTATTGGGATCCAGCCAGACGCGCATCGCATATTCACCGGAGCCAAAAATCTGGATCTGGCCGACGCCGGGCAGGCGCGCCAGCTCATCCTTCACTTTCAGCGTGGCGTAGTTGCGCATATACAGCGAGTCGTACTTACCGTTTGGCGAAAACAGATGCACCACCAGGGTTAGCGTCGGAGACTGTTTCTGGGTGGTGATGCCCAGACGGCGTACATCCTCCGGCAGACGCGCTTCCGCCTGCGCGACCCGGTTCTGCACCTGAACCTGCGCCTGATCCGGGTCGGTACCCGGGCGGAAGGTGACGGTGGTGACCAGCACGCCGTCGGAGCCAGCGACCGATTTCATGTACATCATGTTTTCAACGCCGTTGATCGCTTCCTCCAGCGGCGTCGCCACGGTCTCGGCAATCACTTTCGGGTTGGCGCCGGGATACTCCGCGCGCACCTGGACGCTCGGCGGGACGACGTCCGGATATTCGCTCACCGGCAACAGCGGGATAGCGATTAACCCGGTGATAAAAATTAAAATCGACAGCACCGCGGCGAAAATCGGCCTGTCGATAAAAAAGCGGGAAAAGTCCATGTGTTGGATTCTCTGATTAGGGATCAGTTGAGGGCGGCGCTGGTGGTCATGGCAACGGTTTTGGCATTCACCGGCATACCCGGCATAAACACTTTTTGTAACCCGTCGACGATGACGCTATCCCCAGGGTTCAACCCCTTCTGAACGATGCGTAAACCGTCTGCCAGACGCCCCGGGGTAATATCACGTCGCTGCGCTTTACCATCTTTATCAACGATATAGACGTATTTACGATCCTGATCGGTCAGTACCGCTTTGTCGTCGATCAGCGTGGCTTTGAACTCGGCGCTGCCCGGCAGACGCACGCGGGCAAACAGCCCCGGTGTGAACAGACGCTGCGAGTTATCCAGCAGCGCGCGCATGCGGATGGTGCCGGTACTCGGCGTTAACTGATTATCAAGAAAATCCACTTTGCCCTGATGGGGGTAACCCTCCTCGCCAACCAGGCCAATCTCCACCGGGAGCGCCTGATTATCGCTGGACGCCCCTTGCCCACGGCGGGCGAGGTTTTGATAGTGGAGGTAGGTTGACTCGTCGACGTCAAAGTAGACGTACACCGTCTTCTGCGAGACCAGAGTGGTGAGCACGCTGGCGGTGTCGCCCGCGGTGACCAGGTTACCGCTGGTGATCAGCGCCCGGCTGGCGCGGCCGTCAATAGGGGCGGTCACTTTGGTGAAGTCGAGGTTAAGCTGCGCGGCATCCACCGCCGCCTGCGCGGCGCGAATATCAGCCTGCGCCTGAACCGCGGCTGACCGGCGCTGCTCCCACTCTTCACGGGAGACAAGATTGGTATGGACTAATTTATCGGTGCGGTTCGCCTCGCTTTGCGCCAGGCTGGCCTGCGTTTTGGCTCTCGCCAGCGTCGCCTGCGCCTGCTCCAGCGCGGCGCGATAGGTTCTGTCATCTATGGTGAACAGCACCTGGCCCTTTTTCACCTCCTGACCGTCGGTGTAATTCACTTTATCAATATATCCCGAGACGCGAGGGCGAAGCTGAACGCTCTCCACCGCTTCAATGCGACCGTTAAAACTATCCCACTGACTGATCGACTTCACCAGCACCTTAGCGGCGCTGACCGTCGGGGCGGGAGGCGCGGCATTTTGCGCGACGCTGTCGTCGCAGCCGACGAGCAGAAAGGAGAGCATCATCGCGCCGAGCGCGGTCAGGTGAATGTTTCCCCAGGTTTTTTGCAGGCTCATTATTTTTATTCCGGTAATTGTAGCCGCCGGGCAAGACGCAGCGTGAGAGGCCGCGCCACTTCCTTTGTCCGGGCTGGCTTAAGGCCATTTGTGTCGATCATCGCCACAAAACTGTAACAATTTCGAATACACTATCGCGGCGATTGTAGGAAGGCGCTTAACTAAGTGCAAGAATAATTGTTGCACTTTATGTGCGGTCCAGGGGGGAGACAAAAACCGCGATCCCGGCGTGGATTTAAATGTAACAATAAAACTTGCATTTTGTGTAAAAACAGGCCACCTTTAAATGCAACTGACAAAGATGCTTTTAACCGGCTGCGCGGAGGTAACATGATGAATACTGGCGCCATCATTCAGGATCTGATCGACTGGATCGACAATCATCTTGATAGCCGTCTGGATATTGACACCGTTGCCCGACGATCCGGCTATTCGAAGTGGCACCTGCAGCGGATCTTCAAAGAACATACCGGGCAGCCCCTCGGAGAATATATTCGGGCGCAAAAGCTGCAAAAGTCGGTTGAACGCTTAGCCCACAGCAACGAGCCGATCCTCAACGTGGCGATCGCCCTCGGCTTTGACTCCCAGCAGTCCTTCAACCGCAGCTTCAAGCGCCAGTACGGCCAGGCGCCCGGCGTCTGGCGCCGGAGTATCAGCCGCTCTGCAGGGCAAGCATCTCGTCAGTGATCTTCATGACCGGGGAGGATCAGTCCTGACCCGGTCCATGATCGAATTTGCTGCCTTTGCCGATGGCATAGAACTGCCCGCCTGCGACATAGTGAACGGTCCGCAGCTCGTCCGGCGCATCATCAAAGATCCAGTGTCCGTTACGGAATACCCGATCATCGCTCCAGGCGGCGACGATATCGCCCATAAACAGATTGTGTTGTTGCTGAATGTCCGGGTAGGGCATCACTTTGCACACCAGCCAGCCCGCGCAGCCTGCCACGAGGGGGATGTCGAACCCCGGCTGATAAATGAAGGGGATGGAGTCATTTTTATCCGGCGCGTCGGCATAGCTGCGCCCGCCAGCGTAGAGGACGGTTGCCATCTGGCTGACTACGGGGATCTGCACCACGAAATAGCCGCTCTTTTCCACCAGCTGACGTGTGAAGGCCTGGGGGCCGATATAGGCCACCACTTTTCGCTCGCCTGCCAGCCCAACCCAGGCGGCTGACATGACATTTTCGACGCCATCATATTTTGCGGAAATCATGGTGGTGGACCCGACCTGCAATAAACGATAGGCCTTACTTAATTCGACAGGCTGAACGGACATGGTTTTTCCTTTATGCGTGTTATTTAACGTTATGATTCTCTGGATATTTATTGAGGGCATGGCCATTTTGGGCCCCTCACGCGATACCCATAGCGCAACGATACGCCAGGCTATTAAGCGCAAAAAGGTGCGTAAATTGTTTTCATTATTCATAATTAACGAATAATCATGCCGTCTGTCGGTAAGTTGCTTGCTTCAGGAGAGAAAGAAGGTGGATCGTATCCAGGCTATGCAGATGTTTATGCGCGTCGCGGAGGCAGGGAGCTTCGTGCGCGCCGCGGAAACCCTTTCCCTGCCTGCTTCCACTGTCACCAGTACCATTAAAAACCTTGAGAAATACCTGAAGGTGCGGCTGCTGAACCGGACCACAAGGCGGGTGAGTCTCACTCCGGAAGGGCTGCAGTATCTGGCGCAGTGCCGGGAAATTCTCGCCCTCATCGAACATAGCGAATCCAGCCTGAGCGAGTCTGTCGCGCGGCCTCAGGGGCGCCTGCGGGTTGATATGCCCGCAGGTATCGCGCATTTCATCGTCATGCCGCATCTGCCGGACTTTTACCGGCGCTATCCCGATATCTACCTGATGATCGGCGTCAGCGATCGGCAGGTCGATCTGATTCAGGAAGGTGTCGACTGCGTGATACGCATGGGAGAGCTGAACAACTCCAGCCTGGTGGCCCGCCCTCTGGGCCGCTTTCGCTGGGTAACCTGCGCGTCGCCGGACTATCTCAGGGAATATGGCGTGCCGTCGTCACCGGAGGCGCTCTCTCAGCACCGGGCGGTGCATTATTTTTCCGGCCAGGCGAGACGGGCCGATGAGTTCCGCTTTGTTCGCCACGGCGAGACCTTTTCTGTACCCGTCAGCGGCAACGCCGCGGTGAATGAAACGGGGCTCTATATAAAAATGTGCCTGGCGGGCTTCGGGCTGGCGCAGCTGGCGGAGAATATCGTTGCTGACCACCTGCAGGAGGGGAGACTGGTGGAAGTGCTGACGGACTGGCAGCCGCCCCCGGTCCCCGTCACATTGCTCTATCCGCACCAGCGCTTTCTCTCTCCCGCCGTGCGGGCGTTTGCTGAGTGGATGAGCGAGGTGGTTTGAGGGAGGTATTGCTTGCATTTAGCGCTTCGCGATGGAGCGTAGGGTTCCAGCAGAAATATCTGGTCTGCTGATGAATCGCTCGATATTCTGTAATGCTTTGTCTTTTTTGTGAACAGGAAAAAGTATGCTTAATACGCTACCCGATTTACACAGAAGTTTTGCAGAGCAACTGAAGCTTAAATTACAGTCTGATTCGCGGATCCACTCCCTTCTCGCTGGCGGCTCGTTTATCCATGGCGGGTTTGATCAATACTCCGATCTGGATTTCGTGGTGGTGGTCGACCCTCTCTATTATGACGAAATCATGGCTCAGCGTATGGCGTTCGCCGGAACGCTCGGCCATCTGCTACATGCTTTCACCGGGGAACACGTCGGTGAGCCTCGCCTGCTGATCTGCCTGTTTGGCCCGGAACTTCTGCATGTCGATCTGAAATTTATCACCCTGGACATGCTCACTCAGCGCGTTGAGGAGCCTGCCGTGCTATTTACCCGTGATAGCGATGCTCTCGAGCGACAGCTGGCAAAATTTAGCGCGCACTGGCCGAACATGACGCCGGAGTGGTTTGAGTCCCGAGCCTGGATCTGGCTGCATTATGCCGTGGTTAAACTGGGCAGGGGCGAACTCTTCGAAGCGCTGGGGATGCTGTCTTTCTTCCGGGAACAAGTGCTGGGGCCGATGCTGTTCCGTCGCGCCAATCTACCGCAACGCGGCGTTCGCCGAATAGAAGCCCTCGGCATTGATCCCGATGGCCTGCTGACTTCCACCCTGGCAACACACGATCGTCACTCCGTCGGGATTGCCATTCGAAGGGCTGCTGACGCTTATGTCACTCTGCGGGCTGATGCGCTGCCTGACAATATTGCAGACGATGCGGCGCGTCGGGCGGTCCTTGCCATGCTGAAAGACAGCACTGACAGGGGGAAACCCTATCCCGCCGGCCGCTAACGCGGCCGGAGGGTGAGAGTGTCGTGGGAGGTCTAGTTCTGAGAGGGGGGGTTGGCGGGTAATTGTCGGTGGGGGGGGCTGTGCTGTTCGGGGGCGTGGCAAGTCTCTGAGGCGGTCAGGGAAGGAATAAGCTATAACTGTCCACTGCTCCGCCCTAAAAGAATTCCTCTGAAGTTGAGTGAGGAAAAGTGCTAACAGGATGACTCTATATGGTCTCTCACGTTTATGGGGTAAACATGTCAGACAGTGCAGATAAGAAAACAGTTATATTTCGGATTACATGGCTCATATAATTGATTTTACATAGGTAGTATGATTTTGCAGAGTAAATGTTAGTTTCTATCAGGTGAGGATTTTATGGCTAGAAATGATACAATTCTGTTAGATGGAATTATTGATGATCGTGTATATAATAAATCTCCATCAAGTGATCGAGGTACAGTGTTCGAATATTTATCATTGGAGCAAATTCTTAAAGAATATGATCTCTCAGCAGAAGAAATCAATCATGGATGGGTAGACGGTAAGTTTGATGGTGGAATTGATGGCTTTTATATATTTGTAAATGGTCACTTATTAGTAGATGTAACTGACTTCTCATGGCCTAAAACTAGTTCTGAGCTATCAGTATGGATTATTACGTGTAAGCACCATGATACTTACAAGCAAGCTACATTGGATGGCTTAATTGCGAGTATAACTGAATTGTTTGATTTTAGAATAAACACTAATGATTTGAATGGGCGTTATTCTGAAAAAATATTGTCTATGAGAAATGATTTTATTTTAACTTATAAAAAATTATCTCCTCGCCTATCCACATTTAATGTTAATTATATCTATGCATCGAGAGGGGATGGTGCTGACGTTGGAGAGTCTATTATTAGTCGAGCAGAGCAAGTTAAAACGATAACCTTAGATTCTTTTGGTGAGTGTAATGTATTTTTTAGTTTTATAGGAAGTAAGGAGTTAGTTTTATTATATAGGCAAATACCAAACTTCTCTCTTGAACTCCCTTTTCTAGAGGTTTTTTCAAGAGGGGAAAAATATGTCATGTTATCTACTTTGAATGATTATTATAAATTCATAAGTAATAATGGCACTCTTCGTAGGTATTTGTTTGATTCAAATGTTCGTGATTTTATGGGGCTAAATTCAGTTAATGAAGATATTAAAGATACTTTAAGAAATATAAACTCACCGGATTTTTGGTTGTTAAATAATGGGGTTACCATCCTTGCCACATCTGCAAGTGTAATCGGGAAATCTATAAACATGGAAGATATACAAATAGTGAATGGACTTCAAACCACCGAGTCCATTTTTAGATATTTTAGCGAAGGGGGAGAGGATGTAAATAATAGGACTGTATTAGTGAAGGTGATAGTGTCAAAAGATGAAGTATTAAGGGACTCGGTAATAAGAGCTACAAATAATCAAACGGCTGTGCAATCTGCATCTTTGCATGCGACTGATAAAATTCAGAGAGATATCGAGGATATACTAATTCGCTCGGGGTTTTATTATGAGAGAAGGAAAAATTTCTATAAAAACCAAGGTGTTTCAGTTTCTGAGATTATGACGCCATTATATCTCGCATCATGCTACACGTGCCTTATACTCAAGCTTCCATATAAAGCTTCACGTATGAATTCACGAATACTGAAAGAAAAGGATGTGTATGATTTAATATTTTCTCCTCAATCCTCAATCAAAATTTGGCCAAAAATTGCACACATCTTTAGGACAGTGGATGAAACATTGAAGGGGGTAAGAACCGAAAATGATGGAGAGGGTTTTATTAAAAGATGGAGATTTATAGTTGCATTTATTTCAGTTGCAAGGGTTTTGAAAACATTTAATATTAATGAGAGTAATATCAATACTATCACAAATGATAACTTTAATTCTGAATTGGTTATTGATACGTGGGGGGGGATAAGTGAAATAAATATTGCCAATCTTAATGGCTCAAAAAGAATATCGGTTCGTAATACTTTTGAAATTTTGAAGAAAGCACGAGATAGATATGGTATAACTGATTTAAAAGCAGTTGAGAGGAATGACTCACTAACAAAGTATGTTAATGGTTCTCACTACATAAAAAATAAAGATATAAATGAAATTAATGAAGAACTAATAGAAAAAATAAAATTGAAAATGCCCAAGCAACCTTGGAAGCCTCGTGTGCATGTAGATATCATAAAAGAAATAGGATGTACGGGGAATCAGTTTTTTTATGCAGTAAATAAACTTATTAGTGATGGGTACTACTACAGACAGGTAGATGGCGTATTGTATGATTTAGACGACAATGTTGTAGCCGTAGATGAGGATAGAGTAGATCTCTCTACTCTAAAATTAATTGATAAGTGAATTTATTAATGAGCAGCCATAATTACTATGGCTGCTTTTTTATTTCATTACCCCGCCAATCCATTAATTCATACCTTAGTTTTAAATAAGTTGAACGATTATAAGCCCTTCGTACCTCATTCTTATCAGCATGAGCCAAAGCTGCCTCAATAACATCAGCACTGAATCCAGCTTCATTCATGGCTGTACTGGCTATAGAACGCAAACCATGCGCAACAAGCTTCCCACCATAACCAATTCTCTTTAGTGCAGCGTTAGCTGTCTGACTATTCATCGGTTTTTTTGGATCGTTTCTGCTCGGGAAAACATGTTCTCGATGAGCACTGATAGGTTTCATCACTGCCAGAATCTCTAACGCTTGAGGCGATAAAGGAACAATGTGTTCACGTTTAGCCTTCATCCGTTCTGCTGGAATTGTCCAGAAGTTTGATTCGAGATCGATCTCTGCCCACCGAGCACCTGAGGCCTCAGAAGGGCGCACAAGCGTAAGGAGTTGCCATTCAATGAGACAGCGAGTCGCAACAGAGAGATTCGACATCACCAGAGAACGCATTAGCCTCGGCAACTCTTCTGGCCGCAGCGTCGGCATGTTTTGCTTTTTGGGTTTCTCAAAGGCCATGCCAACACCTGATGCCGGATTCGCATCTATCAGACCGGTGTGAACCGCATAAATCATTATCTCGTTAACACGCTGTACTAAACGACGAACAGTCTCAAGTGCACCACGCGCTTTAATTGGCTCTAGTGCTTCAACAATCGTTCTGGCTTTTATCTCCTGAACAGGTATCGAACCTATAGCGGGGAACACGTCTTTATCTAAAGAGCGCCAAATGTCTTTTGCATAATCTTCTGTGACGCTTTTGCTTTTTATCTGGAACCAGTTAGCGGCTACTGTTGAGAAAATGCTATCCAGCTCAATCTGACGTTGTTCTGACGCTAGCTCTTGTTGCTGCTGTGGATCCATGCCTTGTGCGAGTGTGGTTAAGTGCTGGTCGCGTATCTGACGAGCTGTTGCGAGCGTAAGGGCCGGGTATGAGCCGAGGCTTAGATTAGTTCGGTTGCCACTGTTCGGACGTTGATAGCGGAAGCGCCAGAGCTTTTTACCAGTAGTTTTGATGAGTAAGAACAGGCCATCACCATTATGTAAGGTGAAGTCTTTTCACGGGGTTTCGCTTTGAGTATTTCATTGTTAGTAAGGGGGTAATGTACGCCATGTCTGGACCGCTTCCATAATTGGTACACGTTTAATGTACCACAGTATAGCGTGTACCAATTTTATCTGGATTTAGCTGGATGCCCTCGGACAACAACAGGCACAAAAAAGCCCGCAGGGCTTACGCCGTGCGGGCTCTTAGGACTTCATCGGATGACTCTGGTAATCACCGATGGAGAATTTTGGTGGAGCTGGCGGAGTCTGAATAATTCACGTAACTATATGTTATTAGTTGGCTTTAACCAATTCAGCTTTCTTTGGTATACCTAAGCGTATACCAATGGCGATTTGTTGCAGCGCTTCCTGTGATTAAGAGAACCTGTTTTTGGATAGATCACATCAAGAAAAAACTTTTTTTTAGAAAAACTGTTCACACTGTTCACTGTGCATTTTTATTTATAAAATTCATGATATTACGTGGTGAATGGTTGGTGAACAGTGAACACTTTACTGTTCATTTTACTGGCTCACAGAGGATTACCATACGAATCCTTAAGGACTTGCGGTCATTTTCGCCATTCTCTTGTTCCACTAATGTTAGACATCACATCGTCGAAGTTGAATCTTGGATCTGTATCTGGATTAAATTGGCCATTTTTACTTTCATAAATGAAATTTTGACAATCACAATTGCTGTCACTTTCGCCGCAGTCCATGCATTCAGCATTACAGTAATCTATCATCCTATCAATGGCATCCCAGGGTTCATAATCGTAGTCGAAATGTCCATAACCACTACTGCCATAAATTCTTCCATTTATGAAGTCGTCAATGTCACTAATATTTCTTAACTGGCAGTTGAAAATATTTGATATAGGTCTAAGGACTACCCTCGCATAATCAAACTTGTATAGTGGCATTTCAAAGAAAACCTTACCATTATCAGCTTTAAGACTGTGAAAAGATAAATCTCCATATTTTTCTATAAGTCCCTTATATCTTTTTTTATCCAGTTCAACATGCTTGAATGAGTTGTTAATCGCATCCAAAAGAGAAAACTTATTGCTAATGTGCTTACTCCCATCCACTTCATATCGTTCATCGAAGCTTTTAATAAAATTAGCTCTGGTTATTTCAGTTTTCTTATTTGCAATAAATAACATGTAATCAACAACATGGGCCAAGATTGCGTTAAATGAAAATACATGATGTAGCTTCAGTGTATTGTTGTTTAGTATTGTGAAAAACTCTTCAGATGCTGGGGTTAAAACATCATCCAAATAAGAAAGGAGATAACTTGCATCTTTTTCATCGGAGCTGCCTGTGTATAGTCCCGTTGCGTTTCCTTGATGATTGAGATTTATCATTAATAACCGCCTGTAAGTTCTATTAATCTGGGAAAATTAACCGTGATAAATGAAGTATAGCGACTTCCTTCATTGCTATGCAATCATATGATTGTTTCATTACATTGAATCAATTCTCACTCAGAGCTGTATCTTAAATTGTGCATAATGTCTGGACTGAGAGTGCAAAAAAAGACCGGCGATTGCCGGTCAGAGTAGGTTATTTCGCTATGGGTTCATCACATTTCGGCAGCCAGTCGGCGTTGCTTTCCTCTCTTAGCGCGAGATTGGTTTGTATGCCCTGATTTTTTCGGCGCTTCTCATAACTCAGCCCGTACTCTTTCAACATGGCTGGCAGCCCCTTACCGAACATGGTGAGGCTGAGTGTATTCCTGTAGCCGTGGGCTTCCATATACGCCAGATAGGCATGATACAGATACAGGCGCGGCTGACGGGGAATGATGTTGGCATTGCCAATATACATCCCCTCAGGCTCCGGCAGGGCTTCCAGATAGCCGCAAAAATCAAACGTCGGGTCAGCATCGCGCTTGATGCTGAGAGCCTCGTCGGAGTTCTGCTGCGACTGGAGCAGAGCGCGGGCGCTCATCGGGTCGCTGAACTGCTGCATTAACTGGCGGACAATCACGGCCAGCTCGCGGGCGATTTTATCCCTGAGCTGCGGGTCGCGCTCCTCCGGGGCTATCTGCTCCGGGAAGTGGATAATCACCCGGCGGCGTGACACGCCGCCGCTGCGGTCGGTGAAGCGCATCGGGTTATTGTTCACGGCCAGAATCACCGCCGGAATGTGCGTCGAGTAGGGATTCTGGTATTTCGGGTCAACGGAGACCGCATCGCCGCCGGTAATGGCCTTAAGTCCGGCACCGTCACCGCTCCATTTCTCCTGGTCTGGCAGACGAATAAGTGAGAAGCCTATCAGGGAGGCACGCTTGCGCGGGTCTTCCAGCGTGTCGATGTCCGCTGACGTGGCGTTATCCTCTCCGGCCAGCATCGTGGCGATTTCGGCGAGAATACTTTTCCCGCTGCCGCCCGGCCCGGTGACTTCGAGAAAGAGCTGCCAGTCATAGCGGTTCGCCAGCACCATAAACAGCGCGGCCAGAATCACGTTACGTTTTGTCGGGTTGCCACTGGCCGCCCGGTCGAGCCAGCGCCAGAAGTTAGGCGCATGGGTTTCCAGCGTTTCGCCCTCCACCGGCGGTGTAAAATCCACGTCGCACAGGGTGCGCAGCCAGTGCGATTTGCTGTGCGGGCTGAACAGGCCGCTTTGGGTATCGAGTACCCCGTTGCGAAAACCAATCAGACGGCGTGCCGGTGCCTCCTGCTGGGGAATAATCAGTTTCAGGGTTTCCACCACCGACGCAATTCTCCCCGATGAGAACGGGGCGCGCAGCCGCTGGAACAGCCCGGCCACATCGCGGGCAAAATCAGACGGCGTTATCACCTTCCAGATGCCGTTTTCATACCGGGACAGAAGCTGGCCGTTGGCATCCACGGCCAGCGCTTCACCGTAATGCTCATGCACCCGCATCGCCTTATCACTGGCGCTCATGGCGGTAAATTCCGCCTCGCTCATGGTGTCGAACGGGCTTTGGGCCGCTGGCCGGATGGCGGCATAAATGGCGTTCCGCGTGGCGTCCTCCCCCTTCAGCATCACCGCATCATTCCAGTCACCGAACACCGGCGGCAGGGCGACAATGCCCTCGCAGGCTGCTGCGGCCGCGGCGGCTTTTGTCTGGCCGTCGCCGTTAAGGTCACGGTCGGCGGCGAGGATAATCTGACAGGCCGGGTGTTTCTGACGGGCCAGGCTCGCCAGAGAAAGAAGGTTCACGGACGACAGCGCCACCATGACGGTTTCTCCGGTCAGGTGATGCACTGTAAGGGCCGTTGCATAACCCTCCGCTATCCACAGGCGTTTCCCGGCCTGTTTCTGCCCGTCGATAAGATGGCATGCCCCTTTGACCTGCCCGCCCTTCAGGGTGCGCTTGAGCCCCTCAGCATTAATGAACTGAAGGTTAACCAGCGCGCCGGTCCCGTCATACAGCGGCACCACCACATCACCGGCGCGGTAGGCCACGCCGCCGGTTTTGTGCGACGTGGTCAGCGTCAGACATTCCCGGGCGGGAAAGCCCTTGCGGGTCAGGTAGGCGTTGCCGGTGGCCGGGCGGGTTTTCTCCAGCAGTCTGACGGCCAGCGCGGCCGCTGCTTTGCGGTCGGCCTCCGTTCCGGCGTCTGCGGCCACCATCACCTCCGGGGCCACCGGTGGCAGGTGGCCGGTGACGGCGTTCACCTTCCCGGCGGCCTCGGATGCCGATATGCCGAACACCTTCTCAACCAGTTTCAGGCCGTCACCGGCGCCACACTGGTTACAGAACCATGTGCCGCGCCCCTCTTTATCGTCAAAGCGGAACCGGTCAGCCCCGCCGCACACCGGGCAGGCCTGATGGCGGGTTTTTATTACCTTCATTCCCAGCGCCGGGAGAATGCGCGGCCAGTGGCCGCACGCCTGTTTTACGGTGTCCGTTACGTTCATTTTCATGGTTTTCTCCCTCAGTGCAGTACAGGCGATGTGATATGGCGGGCGCAGAGCTCATCCATCACGGCGAGCCCGAGGAAGGACAGCGACGGGGCTGCTTTCAGCGGCCCGGCCTGCATCAAATCTTCCAGTAATGCACAGGCAATCAGACGGCCTTTTTCCTCGCCGTGCTGGCGCAGGTAGAAGCCCTCCAGCTCGGCGGCGATGGCGCTTTCCAGCGCGTCGAGAGTGAGGTGGGGATAGCGATGCTGACGTTCGCACAGGGTCAGCCAGGCACAGGCCACGGCACGGCGATACAGGGCGGCACGCAATACAGGAGGCAGAGGCGTTTTCATACGTTGCCCTCCCCGGTGAACCAGCGGTGATTGCAGCGCTCGACCACGCCGTCGAGCTGGGCGGTCATGAGGTAAATCACGGAAGTGAGCTGTAACTGCTGGGTCGGGTCACGACGCAGGGAAGTACAGTCCTGCACCTGCATCAGCTCGCCGACGAACTGGCCGACGTTACGCAGGTGCTCCAGGCATTCGAGGTCTTTGACGGTGATGGCGGGCTGTTTCATGCGTGCACCTCCGCCACCGGCAGACGCCCGGCAAACGAGAGGACGTAATCGCGAACGAGGGAAAGGCGTGCGGCGTGTTCATCCCCGGCGACGGTACGAAGCATACAGATACGGGGCTGACGGTCTGCGCGGCGAACGGCGGCAAACACAAAGACAAACTGCGGGTGTGACGGGGTGAGGGTCGTAGCCATAGGGGCAACCTCCTTGAAGTAGCGGTTATCGCCACCACCGGAGTTCTCACGCTCGGGTGGTAGCCCAGACGGGGGTGAGAAACCGGCCTTCAAGGGAACCGGCCAGCCCGAAGGCTGCCCCGCCTGAGCCACCATTACGCAGATACAGCAACGGCTTAAGAACCGATGCGTAAACAACAGGTGCACATAGGCATAGACACAAAAAAAGACGCATGGCGCGTCTGGTGTCGCCTTGAAGTAACTCGGGTTCTCACGCCCGGCTGCCGATTTTGCGACAGCGGCAAAACTATACCTGGAAACGGCGAAGGGAAGCAAGCCAGAAAAAGGGGCTTTTTGCAGAACGGGCATCATCATGCGTCATAGCCCCGGTTGCGTTCGGCGATACGGTCTGCCATCCACCCGGTGATTTCCGACTGCGCCCACGCCACGTTTTTTCCGCCGAGCGAGATTTGTTTCGGGAAAGCCTCCCGGCTGATGAGGTCGTAAATCGTGGAGCGGGACAGCCCGCACAGATGCATCACTTCGGGCAGACGAATAAAGCGTTCCTGAACGGTGTCAGAGACCGGCATCAGCGGCGCGGCAAGGGCAGAAGACGGGGAAGAAAAAGCGGTGTGCATCGGGCTACCTCATAAAGTCCATACAGTGCCGGTCCTGTCCGTCCGGCCTCGGGTAGCTCTCTATTTTGTGAATATTTTCCCCGAGGGCAACAAGTCATTTTGCAGCGAAATACCACACAACAAACTGTTAACAAGCAAATGGCAAACAGTGGCAATCCCTGACAATCGTTGGCAATCCCTGATAATTCTTTGGCAAACCAATGATTACTTTTATCTATATAAATTTATTTTTTAATCTCTAAAAAATCTAAGCAAGCAGAGCATCGTAAAAACAGAAAGGTGAACAGTGGTGAACAGTGGGTGAACAGTCAATCCCTCAACTGTTCACCCTTTATCTTACTGTATTACTTATATTTTTTCTTATGGTGAACAGTGGTGAATAGTTAATAGTAAAAAAACAAACGGTGAGTAGGCTTTTCCTGAGACCTTTCTCTGGCAAGCCGGGTTTTAAAGTCCTGTTTGTGCCAGAACTGCCACAACTGTAACAGGTCGTGTTGTTGTGTGTGCCCCGGCAGAATCACCTCAAGTTGAAACCACGAGGAAATCTGCCATGACCGACACCCCCTTTATTCCTGATTACCTGAAACCGGCGCTGGAGCGACTGGCCGCAGCCAGAACGGCACATCTTGAACAGGCCCGCCGGATGGAGGACACCCTGACGGCCATTACCCGCGCGGAGGAGCAGAAAGCAGAACTGGAGCAGGACAACGGCAGCGACACCCGCACATGGCGCGCCGCTTTCCGTGCCGGGGGTGCCATGCTGACCGATGAGCTGAAAAGCGGCCATATCGAACGCGTGGCCCGCCGGGAGCTGGCGCAGGAATGTGACAATCTGACCGAAGTGCTGGCCTTTGAGCGTGACCAGTTGAAAGTCGCCTGCAACAGCACCGCGCGTGCATTCCGCCAGGCGCATCATGCTGTACTGTCTGAATATGCGAAGGAAGAACTCGACCGCGCGCTGAATGACACCCTCGGGCCACTGGTCCGGGCAATGGCGCTGAAAGCGGATGTGATGGCAAACCCGCTCGCCAACACCATCGGCCATCAGGGGTACATCGAGCCGGAGAAAGAGGTCATGCATCAGGTGGTGACCTTCCTGACCAGGAAAGTGAGCGCCTTCTCCGTCACGCCAGCCGATGAGCCGGTGCTCTCCCTGACCGGCTTCCCGGCCGTCGCGCTTGCGCATATGGACCACGACGCCGCCAGCACGCCCGGCGAGCGTAAGGTCTGGCAGGAGAAAATGCGTCAGCGCGAGGCTGACCTGAAAGCGCGGGGGTTGCTGCCATGATGCACTGTCCGTTCTGCAAAAAGTCGGCGCATGCCCGCACCTCCCGCTATCTGTCGGAGAACGTCAAACAGCGCTATCACCAGTGCACCAATATTGAGTGCTCGGCGACGTTCCGCACCACTGAAGCCATCGACGAGGTTATCCGGCCCCCAGCGGAGAAAACGCCGCCTGTCGCGGAGCCGGTCACACCCCCGGCACCCCGTAAAGTGCAGGGCTGCTACAGCTCGCCATACCGTCATTAATCAGGGGAGAACTGACCATGACCACCCTTACGCTACAGCAGGCCTTTGAAGCCTGTCAGAAGAACGAAACCGACTGGCTGAACCGTAAATCCGAACTCGTGGCCGCAGAGCAGGAATACCGCGAGCAGGTGCTGGCCGGGGATGAGCGTATACCGGGCAGAATGCAGACACTGCGCGACATTATCGATGTCAAAAAATGGGAGATAAATCAGGCCGCCGGGCGCTATATCCGCTCCCATGAAGCGGTACAGCGCATCAGTATCCGCAACCGGCTGAATGACTTTATGCAGGCGCACGGGACAGAGCTCGCCGCCACGCTTGCCCCGGAGCTGATGGGACTCAGTCAGCAGCCCGCACTCCTGACCGGCCATGCGCTCGACCGTTCGGCACATTACCTGCGCAAAGCGCTGTCCGTGTGGCTGAGTACCGGTGAAGAAATTAATTATGCCGCAGAAGACAGTGATATTTTAACGGCCATCGGATTCAGGCCTGACGCGGCTTCGCGGGTGGATAATCAGGAAAAATACACCCCCGCACAGAGTCTGATTTATGCCCGCCGGCGCGCGGAACTGGCCAGTAAGTAGCCCCCGCAAAAATCCCCGAAAATACCGCTATTTTTCCCGAATTAAGCCATGCATCCACAGGGTGCATGGTTTTGCATGCGCTTTCCCGTCCCGTCACTCCCTTCGCAGCCCTGTCCCGGCGCGGCCTGAGCCCCCCGATGCACCTGCATGAAAACCGACCCACGAAGCGGGCAGGCGTGGCGGGGAGAGCATTGCGCGCTCATGATTGTTTAATGTAAGCTATAAATTCCTTAACAAAAAAGATATTACGAGGCTATAAATGTCCACTGAGTATGGCGAAATTGCGAATGATGAAACTTGGTTTGATGATTATGCAGATGAGTTGGATCAATTCCAAATTTCAGAATATGATATAACTTCTACTCCCAATGATTTTAATGTAATGACATTGCATAGTTTTATTGAATCTGGTGCGGTAAAAATACCAGGTTTTCAAAGGAACTTTGTATGGGACATGGCCCGGTCATCTAAATTGATTGAATCCCTTATTTTAGGGTTGCCGGTTCCTCAGCTATTTTTATATGAGCAAGCAAGGAATAGTTTTTTAGTTATTGATGGGCAGCAAAGGCTCATGTCTATTTATTATTTCATTAAAAAACGTTTTCCTAAGAAAGAGATGAGGGTTCAGCTAAGAGAGATTTTTGATAAGGAGGGGCAAATACCTGAAGAGATTCTTCATGATGACACCTATTTCCAAAACTTCAATTTAAAATTACAAGAGAAGGTGCCTGGGGTTAAAAATATATTTAAAGGGCTGAATTATTCAACTCTTGGTGAATATAAAACGCAGTTTGATCTTCGTCCGCTTCGGAATATAATTGTGAAGCAAAATACTCCAGATGGAGATGATTCATCTATGTATGAAATCTTCAATAGATTGAATACTGGGGGGATTAACTTAAGGCCACAGGAAATCAGAACGAGCATGTATCATTCTGATTTTTACGCAATGCTTTATAAGGTTAATATTCATCCTGGGACAAGACGGATTCTTGCTACTACTGAACCTGACTTACATGTAAAAGATGTAGAGATTATTCTCCGCGGATTTGCAATGTTGATTGATTTCGATAACTATATTCCTTCCATGGTTAAGTTTTTAAATCAGTTTTCTAAAAAGAGTAAGACAAATACTAAAGAAAAAAATGAATATTTGCAGGATTTATATTTGAGTTTTATTGATAGCTGTTCTGAACTTCCTGATGATGCGTTTGTTAATAAAAGCAATAAAAGGTTTAATATTGCTCTCTATGAGGCAGTGTTTACCGCTGCATGTGAGCCTTCATTTTTAAAACATGAGTTGATTCGTGGAAAAATACAATATGAAAGTATTGAGCTAATTAAGTCGAATTCGGATTTTACAGCAGCAGCTAACGAGGGTACGACAAAGGTTGCCAATGTTGAGCTAAGAATTTCTATCGCTAAGCGTGATTTAGTTATTGTATAAGAGAGTCGCAATGTCAACGAACATAGTAGAAAGACTACATGCAGAGTTTGGCGAGCTAACCCGTATACTAAGTGAGTCAGGGGAGATATCGCTGCTAAACGTAGCTGAGGATAATTTCAGAAAATCATTATTATTAGCTGCAGCTAGTTACTTCGAAAAAAGAATGACCGAAAATGTGTTGCAATTTGCGTATGAAATAGCTGGTGAAAATCATATTCTCGCAGCGCTCATACAGCAAAAAGCAATAAATAGACAATATCATACATGGTTTAACTGGGAGCAGACGTCCGCAAACTCCTTTTTTTCATTGTTTGGTGGTTCTTTTTCTACGATCGCCAAAGAAGAGGTACGTAGAAACTCTACATTGGAAGTATCTATACGTGCTTTTTTATCGTTAGGTTCAGAAAGGAATAGACTTGTCCATCAGGACTATGGAAATTTCACCTTAGAGAAAACCACTGAGGAAATATTTTCACTTTTCAATAATTCATTGTTTTTTGTTAATTGGATTCCGCAATTTTTACGTGATAACTGCAGATGTTGAATATTAAAAGCAAGGCCATTTAAGATCAGGCCTTGCTTTTGACTATATATTCCCCCCACCAGTTCATTAGGTTTATTCTCTGGAATATATAATTTGAGCGGTTATAAGCTCTGCGCACTTCGTTTTTATCAGCATGTGCTAATGCTGACTCGATAACGTCCGCATTCATTCCAGCTTCATTCATTGCAGTACTTGCGATAGAGCGGAGGCCATGAGCAACTAATTTCCCACCATAACCAATACGCTTAAGTGCGGCATTAGCAGTCTGACTATTCATTGGCTGTTTCGGGTTATTTCTGCTGGGAAAAACATGTTCACGGTGAGCGCTGATTGGTTTCATCACTTCCAGAATATCTAACGCTTGAGGAGATAGTGGGACTATGTGCTCACGCTTAGCTTTCATCCGTTCGGCAGGAATTGTCCAGAGCTTTGCATCAAGATCGATCTCTGCCCACCGGGTACTGGAAGCCTCAGAAGGACGCACAAGCGTCAGGAGTTGCCATTCAATTAAACAGCGAGTCGAAACAGAAAGATTCGACATCACCAGAGAACGCATGAGTTTTGGCAATTCTTCTGGCCGTAGTGTCGGCATGTTTTGCTTTTTAGGCTTCTCAAAGGCCATTCCAATACCTGATGCTGGATTTGCATCAATCAGGCCAGTGTTTACGGCATAAATCATTATCTCGTTAATGCGCTGTACCAGTCGACGTACAGTCTCAAGCGCCCCACGAGCTTTGATTGGCTCAAGAGCTTCAACTAGTGTCCGGGCTTTGATTTGCTGAACTGGGATCTCACCGATGGTAGGGAATACATCTTTTTCCAGTGAGCGCCAAATGTCTTTTGCGTACTCAGGGGTAACGCTTTTGCTTTTGAGCTGGAACCAGTTAGCGGCGACCGTTGAAAAAATACTGTCTAGTGCGATTTGCTGCTGTTCCTCTGCAACTTCAGCTTGAATTTGCGGGTCGATTCCGTTGGCTAATAAGGCAAGGTAATCCGCTCTTAAACCTCGGGCATCAGCAAGCGAAAGGGCAGGGAAGGCACCAAGCCCCATCATTGTTCGCTGCTTTGTTGCCGGACGTTGATAACGGAAACGCCAGAGCTTTTTCCCGCTGGTTTTTACGATCAGGAAAAGCCCATCGCCATCATGCAGCGTTAGATCCTTCTCTAACGCCTTAGCGCGCAGAACTTCGGTGTTGGTCAGGGGGCGTGTTGTCCGTGCCACTGTGGCCGCTCCTTCATGAATTGGTATACGCTTTTAGGTATACATCCTACCGTATACCTAAACGTATACCAATAATCATCGGATTTAGCCGGATGTTCTCGGACAACGACAGACACAAAAAAGCCCGCAGGGCTTGTGCCATGCGGGCTTTCTGTACTTCACCGGACGTATCCGGATCATTATTTGGTGGAGCTGGCGGGAGTTGAACCCGCGTCCGAAATTCCTACATCCTCGGCACTACATGCTTAGTCAGTCTTTACATTCGCTTGCCAGCTGCGGACAGACACGCCACTAACAAACTAGCCTGATTAGATTTAACGCTTCAACCCCAGGCAGGGCATCCACGCGATCTCTTTTGGGTTTGACCTCTCTTTGATCCCCGTCTTAAGAGCGGAAGCTAGGGAGAGAGGGCTCAGAGCAGGTTATTAAGCTGCTAAAGCGTAGTTTTCGTCGTTTGCGACTATTTTTTGC
>OGPE01000745.1_pt1 | contig 23182 bp, 16 predicted proteins | sample 1552881 | NCBI WGS metagenome assembly OGPE01 (sample SAMEA2580236, study PRJEB22360) | human gut metagenome | biome: human gut; feature: human-associated habitat; material: faeces | place: Denmark | collected 2008/2010 | reverse complement strand
CTCCCGCCGCACCGACGAGGCAAGCTCTCCGGCACGTCCCAGCATCGAGGTCTCGAACGCATCGAATCCCCGGGCAAGGTAATAGATCGCCTCGGCCAGCCGGATGTCGTCCTCGCGCTGGCCGAACACCGACCTCAGGCGGTCGACCGCAGCCCCGCCCTTGGGCGACCCGGTGTTGCAGTAGCCCAGAAATCCCCAGTACCGCTGCCAGTAATCGTCGGTCAACTCCTCTTCATAGGCCTTCACCGACTCCTCCGGGCAGACGACCGCCCGCGCGAGGAAATACCAGTAGTCGGCCTCGTAGTTCGACGAATTTTCGTGCAGCACGGTGAGGGCTTCGAGGCTTTTCTGCGCCGGTTCGGGCTCCGTCGCCGTGATCAGGCGCGACACGGCCGCTTCCAGTTCGGCACGCTGCACGGAGGTGAGCTCGGCAGATTTCCCGGCGGGCTTTTGCAGCCGCGCCCTGAGGATCGAAGCCTGCGTCGCGGCGTCTATCTGCAACCGCTGCGCTTCGGCATCCAACTGCTGCTTACACGCCGCATCGAGCGGCCCGGCCCCCGTCGTCCGCACGACGAACGCACGGTACTCCTCGCGCGCCTGCTGCTCGCAGTTCTCGCAGCGCTTCGACGCCTCGACATAATATTCCAACGCCACCTGCTTGCCGCACTTCGGGCACACGACACTGTGGTCTAAGTAGATACGCTTTCCGGAAACCGCACACACGATCGTCGTGTGCGAATGATCCTCGGTGATGTTGTTGTGGATCGTGATATTCGACGCCTCGTATTTCTCCTGCTTGCCGATGATCGTACTTTCATTGATCAGGTTCTTATCGCCGACGAGCGGCGCGGCTTCCGGCTCCTCGGCCGCCGACGTGCGTTCCACCTGCACCGCAGCGCAGTCGCAACCGCACTTGTGGCAGAAGCGGGCTGTATCGGCGAGTTTATCGTAACCGCACTTGGGACATGTTTTCATGCTTGTTCGTTGTTTTCTTCGGTTTCACTATCAGCCTCATCCCCGGCAACGGCCTGCTCGACCGCCGAGGCGACCAGCCACCCGTGGCTCATGGTTCCCGTAACGACGACCTCCTGCCGGTCGAACGGCACGAAATAGGGGTCGTCGACCGGCACCGCGCCTTCGCGGCAGAGCTTCACGACGCTCATGTCGTCGTCACGCACCAGAAAGGCATAATGCCCTTCGGATTTCGACCCGGCATTCTGCAACCGGATCAGTATTACTCCCTGGTATCTCTCCATGGCCGTGCTCATTTGAGATCCCGCCCGCAGTTGGCGCAGAAACGCACGCCCTGCACGGCTACCGTACCGCAGTCGGGACATACCCGCCCGATGGACTGGGGAGCCTGCGCCTGGGGCTTCGCGGCCGCCTGCTGGTTGTTGCGCGTCGCATATTCGAGGGCACTGTCCTGCGTCTTGTCCACGCGGTCTTCCTGGCGTTCCATCCGTTCGCGGTAACGGTCGCGTTCGGCATCCTTATTCTGGACGATGTGCCCGGTCATGGTCGTGGCCATATCCTTCATCTCGCGCATCATCTCCAACATACGGTCTTCGTGGCGCTGCGAATCGGCGATACGGGCATCGGCGGCCTGCTGCACCTGTTCGGCGTTCTTTCCCGCCGAGAACGACTCGGCGAACTTCACCGCGGCCTGCGAATCGAGGTTCTCGCCCGCAGCCACGGCCATCAGCTGCTCGGCCGTCATCCGCGCCTTCTTGTCGAGGGCTTCCTGCTTCAGGCGCTCCATCTCGCGCTCGTGATCCAAATCCATCTTCTTGTCCTCGCGGTTGAGCTCCTTGACCTTGCGCAGGCGTTCGATCTGGGCATCCATCTCGGCATTGTCCAGTTCCATCTCCGACTGGCGGTCTGCCCGCTGCAGCTCGCGCTCCCGGGCGCGGCGTTCGTCGGAATACTCGTCCTCGCGCTTGCGATGCGCGAGCGTCAGCTCCTGCAACTCCAGCCCCTGGCGCATCTGCTCCACGGCGACCTGCCCTTCGCCCGCCGTGCGGACTTTCTCGAACTCGATCTGGTCGCGCAGCTGCATGAGCTTGATCGCCTCGCCCCGGCGGTAACGGCGCTCGGCGACGTCGATGCGCAGGTTGTCGACATCCTCTTCGCGCAGCAGCCCGGTCTTTTCGATGTCGGCCAGTGCAGCCTCCACCTCGTCCTCGCTGCGGGCATCGCGGATCCGTTTCTCGCGCGAAAGCACGGTGTAGAACTTATCCAGCTCGTCGTCGGCCAGCAGGCGGTCTTTATTGACCTGCTGCAACCCCTCATAGAGCTGCATGTCGCTGCGTGCATCGGCAATAGCCTGCGAATTGGTCTCCGCAGCCAGGCGGTTGCGGAAATCGTTGGTGCGGCGCAGGTAGTCGAGTTCCTGCTCCGAAAGGTAAAGTTCGCGGCTCAGGCTGCGCAGGCGTTCCAGGTCTTCGTTCGAAGCCACCACTTCGGCCACGCGCTCCAGCGCAAGGCCGTAGAACTGGTCGCCGGAAGCGGCAATCCTGGCCGCGATCGCCTCGGCGACCTCCGCCGGGATCGACGTGCCTTCGACCTGGCGATCCTGCATCACGGCCTGCACGGCATTCTGCATTACGGGCTGCAACTTCTCCGCAATCCTGCGGGTCGTGGCGACGGGCTCGTCCGTCAGGAAATATTCGGCGAAACGATTGAAATCTGCGATACGGAAAATCACGCGCAGGCCGACCTGCAAGTCCAGCAGTTTCGTGCGCACGGACATCGGCCTGAACTCGGCCATATCCTCGGCCGTTCCCGAACCGAATACCAGCGAGAAACTCTTGTCGAGCTTGAGCAGCAGCGAGAAAGCCTCGTGCCGTTTCATGCTCTCGATCACGGCATCGAGCGAGCGCTGCCGTTCGGGAGCGTCCTTGTCGTCGAACTTGTCCTTCACGCGGCGTCCCAGCAGGGCGTTTATCAGGAAACGGCCGCGGCCGGCCATCAGCCCCGCAGCCCCGCCCGTACGGCTTTCGAGTACGCGCTTGAGCTCGTCGGGGTCTACGAAATCGTAGATGCCCCCGTGGATTTCGGCCAGCACCTTGCCGTTGGCCTTGATATACGCCGTCGTGCCGTCGTTTACGATCAGCCCCTGCGCCGAATCGTAGCGGATAAACTCCGATTCATTGACCCGGCAGGCGACTTCGCCTTTCTGGATATTCCAGAAAATCTTCTGTTTCACCGTGGCGAGCTCACCGCCTCCGGCAGCCTGCCCGTCCGGCGCCTGGGACGCCTGTGCAGCGGCGGGTTCGACCGCAGCGCCGCACGTCGTGCAGAACCTTGCGTCGGGCAGCATCGGGGCATTGCATTTCGGGCACACGGGGCCTGCGGGCGCAGCGGCGACGGGCGTACCGCACGTCGTGCAGAACTTCGCATCCTCCAGGAGTTCGGAATTACAATTCTGGCATTTCATAGTAGTCGTTCTATTTGGTTGATATGATTGATTTCACGTTTCCGTTCAGGTCGGCGGTCGCCGTATGGCAGCTCTTTATGGTACCGTCCGTCTGCAGGTAATTGAAGGCATAAAACTCGTCTCCGTTGCCGTATTTCATGCGGGTGACGGTCGACAGGCTGCGCGGTTCGACCCCCAGCTGTTCGTACAATTGCCGGTCGACAGCGGCGCGGATCAGCGACAGGTTGCGGTCGACGGCGCTGCGCACCCGGTCGAGCAACGAGGCCGGAGCGGCTTCATAGACGCACTTGCGTTCGACGACCGCGTTGACTGCGCCTTTCGCCAGCGCCTTGACCGCCCGGGGATGCGCCTTCGCCCCCTCCCGGCGCACGCCCACATGCAGGAACGGATCGCCGAAAAGGTTGAACTCGACGATCGTAAGTGCCTGGTGGGGCGTAAAGTAACCGTCGTTATAATCGAAGAAGCTCTGCCGTGCCATGTAGAATGCCTCGCCGGCCGTATACCCCTCGAGCAATTTGGCCATATAGACGTTCGTCAGGCGGTCGGCATTGTCCAGGTCGGCTGCTGAACTGCTCTTCGAAGCACCCCACGCGATGCGCGACGACCCCAGGTAGAGCAGCGTCATGTCGCCCATCGCCGCGAGCAGCATCGTCTCGCCGCGGCCGTAATCCTGGAATTTTCCGCCATAGCACGCCTCGGTCACCACCACGTTCGGTTTCTCGGCGGACGCCAGCTGCCGGGGCGTGACTGCCTCGTAACATTGCTGCTGGTAGGAAGCATAGAAACTGCATGCGGTCGGGGCATCGCTGCCGTGCAGGTTGAAATAGTAAAAGTCCGCACCCCGGTCGAAAACCTTGTCGACGATCGAACGCTCGACGCAGGGGCTGACAAAAAGGTTCTGCGTATAGATACGCTCATCGAGCCGCACGTCGCCCCGGAAGAGTCGATTGCGGCGGAAAGGCTCGCTGACCGAAGCCGAGGCCGAAAGCCACGTGAGGTCGGTCTGCCCGTAAGCCCTGCCCACGGCCATCGAACCGGGGGCTTTGGCCGCGCGGCGCAGGTATCCGGCCAGGTCGTCCAGCGACGCGTCATGCGCCAGCGGCAGGCGTCCCGTATGGAAATATTGTTCGTACTGGAAAATTTCGGCCGTCCCCAGCATGGGGTAAGTCCGCTCGCCCAGCAGGTAGGCATAAGGGATATCGGAGTCGATGTCCGTATCGCTGTAATCGGGATCGGAGATATACTGCGGCAGGACGGGCATGGGAATGACATCGGCGCCTCCGACGATGAACAGGTAGTTGGTTTCATCGTCGGCCGGGCGGGCCCCGAAGCGGTATTGGTCCGCCAGCAGGTAACCGTGTTCGACCCACGAATCGGCCGGTGAAAGCGCCACGGCGCGGTTGCGCCCGGCCTCGGGGTTGAGGAAAACATAGTCGCCGGCATCGACGATGCGGTAACGGATGCCGTGTGCCGCCGATGCTTCGGCATAGGCGGCGAGCAACTTGCGCACCGCCGCGGCATCGGTTCCGAATTTGCGGGCCAGAGCCTGCAGGTTGGTGAAGATGACGCCCTCGGCCATAGGCCCCGCCGGCTCCTTCGAGCCCGCAGCCGCGCAGCTTCCGGCCCGGACAGCCGGGGCAACGGGTGCCGCATCTGCCGCCGGGGATGCCGTCACCGGACGGGCGGGGAGCCTGGTGCCGCATCCCCCGCAGAAAAGGTCGTTATCACCGCATTTCTTTCCACAATTGGGACAAAACATCGCGAATCGGTTTTAAAGGGTTAATCAATCCGGACGACTTGGGCCGGCGTACGCTTCAGGTCGGGCATCGCCTCGCCCACGCCGGCATCGATATAGGTCGCATCGCAGATTACATAGCGTTTGTTGCCGAGCTGCATGTAGTCGCCCTTCACCTCGCCTTTGAAGCATACCGCCGTGGCGATATGCGCCGGATAATAGAGCAGCACGACATCCAGCCCCAGCAGATCCTTGACCAGCCGCGCAAAGAGGATCGAACGGTCTTCGCAGTCGCTGTACGGATAGTAGTACATCTCCTCGGCGAAGAGTGTCCGCTCGACGCCGAACTGCGCTTCGTCGGTCTTGTAGGGGAAGGCCCTGTGCAGGTAGTGCAGCAGCAGTTCCGCCGCCTCGCGTTCGCCCTTCCCGGCCACTGCGGCGCGCAGCGGGGGATAGAGTTGCCCGCGCACCGGGGCGGTAAGCGCCGTGGCCGCGTAGATGCTCCAGTGGCAGGGCGGATAATTCGTATAGAAATCCATCAGGTTGCGGTTTACCGTCACCGTCGTCGAAACCACGCCGTCGAAATTGCGGACGGCGGGCGCCGCGGGTTTCTGCGCGAAGAGGGGCGGCGCGGGCATCGCCAGCGACAAAGGCCGCTCCCCGGGGATCGTGAAATTGCAGATATTGTACGACGCGGCCCGCGGGACATCGTCCAGGATATAAAATACCTGGCCGTCGATATTGAAATAGGGACGGGCATAGACCTGCCCGTCGGTGGCCAGCAACAGGAACAGCCGCCCGCCGCCGCGCGCCATGCGCACTTTATAGCCCGCCTCGGCCATCAGGAACGATTGCAGGACGACCGATTCGTTCGTTTTGGGGCCGCAGAATCCGTCGGCGAGTGTCCGCACAAGGTCGTAATAGCCCCAGTCGTTGAGCCCCAGCGCCTTTTTCAGCGCCACGCACTCCGCCGCCACGGCATCGTATGAACCTCGCGAAACACCTTCCCAGGCATTGGCCACGCTGTTCTCCTGCACCGAGGCGAGGTTGAAGCGGTGTTTCGCAGCCAGCGATACGGAACAGCCCGTGCCGTAAAACGTGAACTTGAAGGGACGCGAAACGTCCACCGCCGGAGCCGCGTCGTCCGTCCCCGCGGCGGGTTTCCGCCCCTGCTGCACACCGTTATCCCCGGCCCCCTTTCCCGCGGCGAGTTTGCCGGGAAGCACAGGTGTTTCCGCAATCCCGGGCGCATCGGGCATCTCCGGAGCCGGCTCGGGCAGGTCGACCACCTTGTCGTAAGGCATCCTGTCCTGCGTCGGCACAGAGGGCGCACCCGGGTGTTTCATAACGGGGATGTCGGGTTCCCGGCGTTCGGGCACGGGTACCGGAGCCTCGGCGCGGAAAGCCTCCCAGCGCTTGCGCATGAAGTCGGCGCACGCCTTGCGGTAGTTGTCCCGGAATTCGGTATAGGCCTGCCTGCGGCGCGCCTGGTATTCCAGCAACGCCTCCCGGCGGGACTGCGCCGGCAGGGGAAGTACGAAAAACAGCGACAGCAACAGGGTCAGATAGCGTTTCATAGGCGGAGCGGTTACGGGTAAAAGACGGCGGCTTCCCTCGGACGAGGGGAGCGCCGTCTCTCGATTGGACATGGTGCCGGCCAACAGGGCTACTGCTGCGAGAAAGCAGCCATCTGCTCCTCGAAGATCTTTTTGAACTGGGCGCGGTCGAATTCCAGGTTGAGTTTGGCATCCTTGGCGATCGCATCCTCGATGGCTGCCTCCAGGGCAGCCTTGGGAAGCTGCATGCAGACATAGTAACGGAACGAGCCGTTGTCCTGGCGGAACATCTTCTCCTCGACGACCTGCACGTCGCGCAACTGCTGGCCGACGGCCGTGTAAGCCAGTTCCTGATACTGCGACTTGTGCTCGGCGGAAACGCCCGTATCCTGGTTCTTCACATAATTTTCGATGACGAGCTTCACATCGGCCTGGATGGCCGCGGCAAGATCCTGGCGGCAATTCTGCATGGCGATCTTCTGCGCCGTACTGCGCTCGGTGCTCACGCCGTTCTGCACGGCACGGTAATATTCGGCATTGCTGCGGTACTGTGCGCCGCTGAGCGGAATAGCCTCTTCGACCATGCCCGCAGGGGCAGCGGGCCCGGAGGCCTTTTTCGACGAACTGCACGACACGGCGCCGGCAGCGAGCAGGAGAGCGATAGCTCCAATAAGGGTTCTTTTCATCTTTCGGATTATTTGGTTGTAAGTTTATAGTGCAATGTAAAATCGGCTTCGGAGGCCTTCCCGTCGGCGGGATTCCCGAATCCGATGCTTCCCCTGAGGACGTCCACCCCGTCGGTTGCGGGGCTTATCGAGCCTTGCGCCTCGAACGTTACGCTGCAATCGCCCCCGGCGAGCTGCGAGGGTTCGATCCTTTCAGCCACGATCCGGGCCCCGTCGGCCGGGTTGAACAGCACGATCCGCCGCACCTCGGCCGCCGTCCCGCTTACGCGCAGCTGCATCGTCCCGCGGATCACCCCGCCGGACTGTTCGATCCTGAGCGTGCCCTTGGGCCGGACTGAAACGGCGTCCCCGGCCGGATTGAAAAAGATCGTCTGCGACACGCGCGCACCGCCGAACAGGTAGAGCACTTCGATCTTGTTGATATCGGTCGGCGAAGCGTACTGCGGATCATAGGAGAGCAGGTAGCGGCCGTCGCCATAGGGCTTGACGGCCATCTCCAGCACCGATTCGCTTTTCAGGCGCGGCTGCACGGCGGTCGTGGCCGGACGGCCGTCGAGCCGCAGGGAATAGACGCACTCGCCCGGCGCCTCGGACTCCACCTCGATCGACACGGCATGGTACAGTGCCCGGTAATTGCGCCGCAGGGTCTCGACATCGCCCTTGCGGGTGGCGTCGAAGAAATAGTCGTACAACCCGTCCAGCTCGTTTACCGCCAGCTGGATACGGTCTATGTCCGTAATCGTGCCCAGTTCGCGCCGCAGCCGTTCATACTCGGCCTGCTTGGCGTCGTCGATGGCCACGAAAGCCTCGATCAGCTGCCGCCGTGTCTGCTCCGGGAAGGGGTACAGCACCGAATATTCATAGCGGTAGGTCTTGGTCTTCTTGCTGTATATCCGCTCCCAGTAGACCGCCTCGGCGTTCGAGAGGGTGATGTTGTTCAGGTAGGGCAGCTGCCCGGCCTCGGTCATCAGCGCCGACGAATAGTCGCTCATCGCCGTGACCAGCTGGTCGCGCGTGATCTGGCGCGTCGCCATCTTCTCGACGGACGAGACATTCACGGCCACGGCATTGACGATATACTGCCGGATCGAGGCCATGCATTTCCCCGAGGCGGCGGCAAGGGTCTCCCCCACTTCCGTCACCGCAAAATGCGACCGGTCGGAACTGCCGATCCATGCCGGCTTCCGTTTGCTGCTCGCCTCGACGACCTTGTCCTTCTGGGCAAAAGCCGCCGTCGAGATGCAGAGTGCCGCCAAAAGCAGCGAAATAGATAATAAACGCTTCATCGGGTCACTTCGTTAGGGATTTAACCTTTTGCGTATCGGAATCGTAGCGCAGCGACACTTTGCCGGCAAAGGCGTCGAGCGCAACAGCATCCTTCTTCGCCTTATAATGGCCGGCGATCAGCATGGCGCAATCGGCATCCCCGACCTTGCCCTGGCAATGGGCGAAGAAAAAATCCTCGGCCGCAGCGCCCTGCCCGTCGGCGAGCATGGCACGCACGACGGCGATCCGCAGGTCTTTGCCCGCATATTCGTCGTCGCCGGCCGCGTCGGCGTAGCTGTCGCGCAACCTGACCCACTCGGGCTGCGCCGCATAGGCGGCCTGGGCCTCGCGGGCCGCATGGTTGCGCACGGCCAATGCCCCGGCACCCGCAGAGCAGCAAATCAGCACGACGGCCGCAATGACCGTCACCTTGCGGCGGTTTTGCGCATGCGCCGACGCCTGCCGTGCAAGGGCGTCATCCAGCCGCAGCTGCATGGCATCGAGCCGGGCCAGCACCTCGGCATCTCCGGCAAACCTCTCCCGCACGGAAGCAGCATCCTCGGCAAAGACCCGCGCGGCGGCCCTTACGACCACTTCGCCGGAACTCAACCGCAGTTTCCCCTGCATACGGGCAAGCAGCGACACGACCAGCGGCACCAGCGCGACGGCGGCCAGCAGGTAGAAGATATTGGCGCCCGTAGCGACCCCGGCGAGCAGGCAAAATACCAGCGCCGCAGCGCACAGCGCAGGGAGCATCTTACGGGCCGTATCGCCCAGGGCGGGCAGCGGCACGGCATCCAGCCCGGCAAGCCCCTCTTCGAGGCTCGCGAGCATCAGCCGGGAATCCGCCCCCGCACCGGAGGCAATATCGTTGACGACGGCCTCGACGTAGTCGGCGCCGCAATCCGGGCATAGGTGCTGCGAATCCTCCATTCTATTTCCGCAGACAGGACAGGTTTTCATCGTACTTCCAGATTAATCAGACAATCGTTCGATCAGAGTCCGAAGAGCCATTCGCCCAGCGACTTGCCCTTCTTGGCAGAGGACTCGGCACGCTCGGCCTTGAGGCTCTGCGCCTCGACGGCAGCCTCCTGCTGCGTCCGCGCGCGCATTGCCTCGGCATCCATTTTCCGCAACTCCTGCTCCATCGCCGCGGCTTCGGCCGCCGCAGCCTGCGCATCGAGGCGGTTGAGGAACCGGATCACCTCGCCGTAGTTCGGGCTCACGGGGTTGCATGCACGGCACAACTCCAGCGCCCCGTCGATATCGCCCTGGCGCACCAGAATATCGGCCTGGGCAACAGCACGGGTCACCTCGCCGGCGAGCAGTTTGTCGTAGACCTGCACCTTGAGCTCCTCGACCGCCTCGTATTCGTCGACACTCTCGGGAATCACGGCCAGCGCCGCCATCGCATCCTCGTACTCCTCACGGGCGACGAGCGAGTTGACCTTGGCGAGTATCTTCGGCATCTGGCGCGTATAATAGTCGGCGATGCCCTGCTGCACGTCACCGATCAGCTTGGCGAAACGCGCGTCGTTGACGTTCACCTTGTTGATCAGCGACCGCATACAGGCTTCCATGCTTTTGCCGTTGGCCTGGAGCGATATGGTCTGGCTTCCGAAAACAGTATCTTCGAAAAGGTTTTTGACCGACAGGGTCAGGTCGGCACGCAGCACGTGCAGCGTGGTCATCCCCGTATCGACCGCCCCGTCGTCGGTGATCGTAAGCGTCGGCGTGACGACGAAAAGCCCCGCAGCATCGGCCATGCCGTTGCGGGTGATGATCTTGCTGATCTTGTTTTTGAGGGCCGCGGCATTGTTGTCGCCCAGCTGCGCGGCCGTCTCATCGTCGATATAGGCCGAGAGGTCGATTACGGCCTGGGCCCGGAGCGACAGCGCGGCCAGCACGAACGCCAGCGAGAACGATAGTTTACGAAGCAGATTCATGGTCTGTTGTTTAGTAGATGATTACGTCGATGGAATTACCCGTGATCGTACGCGACACGGAGAGGTTCAGCCCCTTGAGGTACTGGTAGAGCGCCAGCGCGAAATCATTGACGTCCGACTGCATACCGTCCTCCATGGAGTTGTCCACAAAAATATCGCTGAAGGCCAGCAGCGTGCTCGTGCGGCCCTGCGTATGGTACTTGCCGTTCTTGGCATGGCGCTTCACCCACGAAACGAGGATGTCCGACAACGGCATGATGTTGTTGATCTCGGTATCCATGTTGATGGCCGATCCGGGGTCGATCGTAAAGCGCACGGCCACGCTCTGCCCGGTCGAAATCTTGGTCGCCATGCGTGTGGATATCTGCTTCATGAAGTCGCCGACCATCGCCTGCGCCATCACGCCGCACAGCACGTCGGCCGTCGTGCGTTTGCGCCCCGAAATTTCGGATTTGGTGGCCAGCGTATTGCCCGTGGCGATCTCGATCGCCTGCAGGGTCAGCGACACGCGCACCCCGCCGTCGTTCACATCCTGGTTGATATCGACGCTCACCGAGACGTCGGCACCCGAGTTGATGAGGATCGCATCGTCGAGCGACATGCCGTCGCCCATGCGCACCTGATAGGTATTGGCGTTATTGAGCGACGTCAGCAGGTCTTTGGTCTCCACGCCCTGCTTGATGAAACCTTCGTTGACCTTCGAAATGGCCATGCGCATATCCGAATTGTCGCGGATGGCCTCTTCGTAGGACTGGCCGCTCTTGCGGAAAGGCACGACCATCACCGTCGGCATGGCGATCATCTCCTGGGTTTCGGAGAGCGCTATATCGGCGGCATTGCGCCCGATGATACCGTTGTTGACCAGGTCGCGCTCGAGCGATTCGGTGTAGAGGTCGATCGTCGCAAAGACCTGGATGTCCTTGGCGACGGTCTTGTTGGTCTTGTCGGCGATGGTGCAGCTGCGGATGTAGTTGGCATAACGGGTCGTCCCGAGCAACTGTCCGACATACTGGGCCGCCCCGGCCGAGGGTTTGCTGCCCAACAGGGGTTTGTTGTCGTTCAGGCCGTCTATACCGTTATATAAATAAGTGTAGATCACCGATTTCTTAGCCATCTCGATCGCCTCCTTCTTCGTACGGGCGATCCCCGAACATTCCAGCGTAGCGATCTTTCCGGTCGTGCGTTTCAGGATGGCATCGGTCGTATAATTCTGTGCGGAGGCGGGAAAAAGCGCCGACAAGAGAACAACGATGACTGACAATACGGACTTCCTAAACATCTGATAAATATTTTAAGTTTGAACGGATAAAATCCCCGGGGTACCATCAGCGACACCCCGGAGATCGTTTCCAAAAGAATTATATGCGGTAAATTTATGCACCGACGAGCCCTTTGAGGAAACCGCCTGCCGCCGTCCCCTGCTTGTCGAGGATGACGACCAGTTTGTCGCCGTTGTTGAATTTCTCCTTGATGGCGTCCTCGCCCGAAGCGACCTGGCATTTGGTAACGCCTTCCATCACCTCGACAGCCACGATGGTGCCGATCTCCGACTTGGTTACCTTCGGGCCGATCTTACGCTCCAGGAACACCTTGAAACGGGTCTTTTTGGCAACGCCCATCTCCGTACCGCCCGAGATATAGAGCTCCTTGACACGGCCCTTCTTGTCAGCCTCGCCCAGCTCGAGGATATAGGTCTCGAACTTGAAATGCTTGTCCACGAACCCGACCATGCCCTTGCGGAGGTCTTTCATCGCGTCGTTGAATGCACCGTCCTTCGAATCGGCGTCGATACCCGAAACCGAGAGGTCTTCCGAACCGATCATGGCGCCGTCGGCAATGTTATATACCTTCAGCGAATAGGTCACCTCGGCCTTGTTGTACATCTTGCCGTCGATATCCGACTTGAACTGCGAGAACGAAACGTTGTTGGCCTGTCCGATGACAACCTTCCTGGCACCCAACGCCTTGTAGGCGGCTTCGCTTTCGGTCTTCCAGTTGGCATCGTTCACCACGTCCTCGACGTTACGGTCGGCATAGAGCTTCGACAGCGTACCGTCGGTCAGTGCGTCGACGATGTGGAAACGGCCGCGGTCGGCAAAACCCGACAGGACGGCCGCGCGGATGTTGTCACAGGCTGCCTGGCTGACAGCGGAGGTGTGCGTAAAGGGATTGATGATGACAGTCTCCTTCGAAGGATCGTCCTGGGCCGAGGCGCCCAGCGAAACAAGCACGGCCACAGCGGCCAAGACAGTTTTGAAACAGTTTTTCATATATATAACTAAGATTAAAAGGGTTAGGCAATCACACTCTTTATGACGGGACATGGCAGCCGCAGTCCCCCGCACCCGGGGACTAAGCAATACAAGTAAAATTAAAAAAAGGAAAGCGTGGTGCTGTAGCTATATTTCAGAGTGGGAAGGTTCTTGCAAAACCTCGAGAATAAAATAAGCAACAGTCCCACGCCTATATCCGTAAACGGATAAGACGCGGAGAAATGCTGGCTTATTCTCTTCTCAGTATTAATTTGCAAGATTTACCACTCGAGAATAAACTTACACTTTCCGTGTTAGTCAGTATGTATCACAAATATATAGAATATATTCGGAAAATACAACTTCAGCACCTCTTTTTCGGGACTGTTGCGACTCTAAATTACGACAAAAAATTCTAATTCGCTAACTTCAGGCCCAAAATGTGCCATACGAAGACCCGGCAACGGGCCTTCTCCGATTGCAGGCAGAATAAAGCGCGCACGCCCGAGCCAAGGGCTCCGGCAGCACACCCTACATCGTCATCGCCAACACCACGACCATCAGGGCAACGCACCACAGGGGCAGGTTGTGGCGCTCCCCGGACATCGCGGCATCCAGCGCACGGGAGCGCTCCAGATAAAGCAGGAAGAGGAACCACAGGGCGCCCCATACGACATTCCGGGCAATGCCCCGGATAAACATTTCGGTATCTCCGTACAGATGCGGGTCGTATCCGGAAAAGAGCAGCATGAGCAGCGCAACGAAATGCAACACCACACGCAGCCCGGCATACCAGCGGGCGAGCGACAACCCGTAGGGGCTCCGGCCGGCCAAGCCCCACAGCACGCAGACGGGCAGCGCCACACCGGCCGCAGTGATCAGGGAAAGCAAAGCCGTGCCGCCGCCCAGCCGCCACGAGCCCGAAACGAGCTGCATGAGCAGACCGAACGCCCACTCCCCCAGCCGGGAAACGACATAAGCCCCCAACACCCACACCGGGCCGGGCAACTCTGCAAGACGGGCTGAAAACTTGGATTCCATAAGGCACGAACTTTACGTCGGGAACAAAGATATAAAAAAAAGGGAGACCCGCAGCCTCCCCCTTTTCCTGTTTTTTAAATTCCCGGCCGTCAGACCAGCGTCTCCAATATCTGCACGGCATTGAGCGCCGCCCCTTTCTTGATCTGGTCGCTGACGCACCAGAACGTCAGGCCTCTCTCGCAGGTCAGGTCTTTCCGGATACGCCCCACGTATACCGGATCCTTGCCGGCGATAAACAGCGGCATCGGGTAAACCTTGCCCGCCGGGTCGTCCATCAACACCACACCCTGCGCCCTGGAGAAAGCCTCGCGGGCTTCGGCGACCGACACGGGACGCTCCGTCTCGAGCCATATGCTCTCCGAGTGGGCACGCATCACCGGCACGCGCACGCATGTCGCCGACACGGCGATGTCCGAATGCATGATCTTACGTGTCTCGTGAAACATCTTCATCTCCTCCTTCGTGTAGTCGTTATCGGTGAACACGTCGATATGGGGGATTACATTATAGGCCAGCTGGAATGCGAACTTACCGACCGTCGGCTGCTTGCCGGCCCCCAGCTCGGCATACTGCGCGACCAGTTCGTCCATCGCCGCGGCACCCGCCCCGCTGGCCGACTGGTAGGTCGAAACGTGTACACGGCGGATGTGCGAAAGATCCTCGATCGCCTTCAGCGCCACGACCATCTGGATCGTCGTGCAGTTGGGGTTGGCGATAATGCGGCGCGGGGCGTCCTTCGCATCTTCCGGATTGACCTCGGGCACCACCAGGGGCACGTCGGCATCCATGCGGAAGGCGCTCGAATTGTCGATCATAATGGCCCCGTGCCGGGTGATCGTCTCCGCAAACTCGCGCGATGTCCCGGCGCCGGCCGACGTCAGGGCGAAATCCACCCCCTTGAAATCGTCGTTGTGCTGCAACAGCCTGACGGTAATATCTTCCCCACGGAATTTATACGTCCGTCCCGCACTGCGTTCCGAACCGAACAGCAACAGGGAGTCGATCCCCAGGTCGCGTTCCTCCAAAATTTTCAAAAATTCCTGGCCCACAGCCCCGCTGGCGCCCACAATCGCAATTTTCATCTTCATATCGTTAAAAAATGACCATCGTTCCCGCTCGGACAAACCGTACACGGAAGCTCCGGGGGCAAATATAGCGATTTCGGGCCGAACCGCAAAAAAATCGGCCGGCACAACGGCCGGCCGGATCCATATCAATCGAAGAAATTGTCGTCTTCAGCGATCCCGGGCTCCGTAGGGCGTTCGTCGGGGTCGACCTCCTCGTCGCAGTCGTAGCGCGGCATCATCGCCGGGCGGATGAACTGGTCGGCACGGCTCACGCCGAGGCGCCCGTCGTCATAGACCCGTTTCATGAAGTCGCCCACGATCGGCAGCGCCATCACGCTGCCCTCGCCGCCGCGGATGAAGTGCACCGACTGGTCCTCGCCGCCGACCCAGGCGCCGGTCACCAGCTTCGGGGTCACGCACATGAACCACGCGTCGCGGTTCTTGTTCGAAGTTCCGGTCTTGCCGCCGATCTCCATGTCGGTCAGCCCGAACTGCCACCGCAGACGGCCCGCCGTCCCCGAATTGACCACGTCCTGAAGCATCGTGAGCATCGTGTAGGCCGTGCGTTCGCTGACGGCGTCCTGCGACTGGGGAATGAAACTGGCGATCAGGTTGCCCTGACGGTCCTCGATGCGCGTCACGAAGATCGGATCGGTGTGCACGCCCTGATTGGCAAAGGTCGAAAAGGCGCTCACCAACTCGTAAACGTTCGATTCCGAAGAGCCGAGAGCCAGCGCCGGAACGGGGTCTATGTAGCTGCGGATGCCCATGTTGTGAATGAAATCGGCCACGGCAGCCGGCTGCTTGGCCTGCTTCATAATCCACGCCGAGTAGTTGTTGCGGCTGCGCGCAAGTCCCCACTTGAGGGGGTGCAGCACCCCGTCGTACTCGACATTGCCGGCCTCCTTGGGCGACCAGGCCGTACCGTTGGCCGTCTCAATGGTCGTCGGCAGGTTGGGAACCATCGTGCAGGGCGTCAGGCCCAGATGGTCGATGGCGAAGGTGTAGACGAAGGGCTTGATCGTCGAGCCGATCTGGCGTTTGCCCTGCTTGGCCATGTCGTACTTGAAGTAACGGAAGTTAGGCCCTCCGACATAGGCTTTTACAAAGCCCGTGGCAGGATCGAGCGACACCATCGCGGCACGCATGATACGCTTGTGGTGGAGGATCGAGTCGCGCGGCGTCATCAGCGTGTCGCGCTCGCCCTTATAGGTGAACACCCGCATGTTGCAGGGTTTGTCGAAAGCGGCGTTGATCTCCTTCTCGCCCGCCCCGGCGTGCTTCATCTCGCGGTAACGGTCCGAATAACGGACGGCATGGCGCATGATCCGGTCGCGCTCCTCCTTGTCGGCATCGACGAAAAGCGTCTTCGTCGCCCGGAACTGCGCGTCCATCTTGGGCTGAATCTCCTTCTCCATCTGCCGCTGCACGGCCTGCTCGGCATAGGTCTGCATCACGGAGTTGATCGTGGTATAGATTTTCAACCCGTCGCGGTAGATATTGTAGGGCGTGCCGTCGGCCTTGCGGTTCTTGTGACACCAGCCATAGAGCGGATTCTCGTTGTACTCCTCCACCGCCTGGTCATAGTCCCACTCGTTGTAGAACTGGCTGCGCTTGGGAGGCCGGGCGTTCATCACCAGCCGCAGCATCTCGCGGAAATAGGTCGCCGCACCCTCGTTGTGCGACACGGGCTTGTAGTTGGTCACGATCGGCAGCGCCGCCAGCGAATCGCGCTGCCTGCGGGTCAGCGCCCCGGCCTCCTCCATGCGTGAAAGCACGAGGTTGCGGCGCACGAGGGCGTTCTTGGGATTCAGGATGGGCGAATAGCGCGTCGGGGCGTTCACCACCCCCACCAGCACGGCCGCCTCCTGCACGTTGAGTTCGTCCGGCTCCTTGTTGAAGAAGGTGTGGGCCGCCGACTTGATGCCGAAGGCGTTCGAGCCGAACTCCACCGTATTGAGGTACATGGCGGCGATCTCCTCCTTGGTGTAGTTGTATTCGAGTTTGAGGGCCGTGATCCACTCCTTGAACTTCGAGGTCACGAGTTTGGCCTTGCGGACGACGGCGCCGCGGTTGCGGACCGTATCGCGCGGAAAGAGGTTCTTGGCCAGCTGCTGCGTGATGGTCGAGCCGCCGCCCTGCGAGGTGTTCTGCAACAGCAGGGTCTTCACGGCCACACGCGCCAGCGAAGGAATGTCGATGCCCGAATGGGTGTGGAAACGGACGTCCTCGGTCGCAATGAGCGCCGCGACGATGGGCGGAACCTCATGCCCGGCCAGCCGGATGTGAAGCGTCGAATCCGACGGATAGAGGTCGGCGTACTGCACATAGGAGCGGTTCTGCACGAAGAAGGTTCCGATCACCTTGCCGTCCTCGGAGTAGATCTCCGTGGCGAGGTTGCTGCGGGGATTCTCCAGCTCCTCGAACGAGGGCATGCGGCCGAACACGCCGAAGACCGTGAGCACCAGCATCAACGCCACGAGCGCAAAGGGTGCGAAAGCCGCGTACCAGATCCATTTTATCGTTTTCGGGCTGACACCCGTCTTTTTTTTCTGTCCCATACGACGATATTTGCGACAAAGATACGAAATATATTACAAATCCCTCAAAACGGCAGTCCCACCGACGCTGCGACGTACACCCCGCCGCTCGACGGATGGTAGCACGACAGCTTGAAGGTCGAAGTGGCCGACGCCGGCTGCCGGAAGGCGTTGAAGTCGAAAACGATGTCTCCGCCCACCGACCAGATCCGCCGCCACGTCATTCCTCCGCGGCCCACGTCGCGGAACTGCGCGTAGTCGCCTCCGGCGTTGAGCCGGATGCGCTTGATGTAGATCACCGAGCCGATGCCGCCCTCGGGATACCACACCGGCAGCTGGTAGTTGGCCTGAAAAGCCGCGTAGTTGTTCGACACGATGTCCGCGGAGGTGAACCCGCGCGGAACCAGCCGCGTGGATTTGTAGCTCAACGGAGCATATCCCGACGGAAACTTGTAGCCGCCGATCGAGGTCTGGTAGGTCGCGGCCACCAGCACCGAGTTGTGGGGCGCGAATCCCGGCAGATAAGCCTGCCCGTAGAACGAAATCAGGTCGCTGAAATGGGCGTTCTCGGGGTTGAACGTGTAGTTCGCGCTGAGGGTGTAGCCCCAGCGGGGCGCGATGTCGCGGTGCGCCATGCGCACCTGGTCGGAGAATCCGGCTCCGAACGAAACCTTGTGCAGCCCCTCGCGGAAACCGACCCGCTGAATGTTGGAGATGCTGCCGTTCTCCCATTCGATCTTGCCCAGATCGGCAACCATGCCGTTGGAGTAGTTCCAGCCCGCCGAGAGGGAGAGCTGGCGCGTGTGATAACCCCGCTGGAAATAGAGCGGCAGCGTGGCCGACAGCCCCACGGAGTAATATTTGTCGGGAGCAGGACGGCTTTGGTAGACCGGATTGCCCTGCCCGTCGCGCCCGCCCAGCGAGTAGAAGAGCTGGTTGCCGCCGTAGGAGGCGTCCAGGTCGAAACGCACGCCCAGTCCGAAATAGCGCACGCCCAGATTCACGAGCGAGCCTTCGTGCCGGTTCCAGCCGTAGGAGGCGTAGGCCTCGGCGCTCGAAAGCAGGTTCTGCGAGATCAGCGTAAGGCCCACATTGAGGTCGATCACGTGTTCGTCGACCGCCGCAAAGGGGTTCAACGCCACGGGCATCCAGCTGTGGGCGTTCACCAGATTGGGCACCTTGCGATACCGCTTCGCGCGGAACTCGCCGGACTGTCCGACCGAATCGGCGCGCGTATAGCGCACCGTGTCGAGGTTCACCACGTCCCAGCGTTTGCGGGGCGGGTTCACCAGGTTGACGGGCAGCCGCGAAGGCGTAACGGGAATCAGCAGGCTGTCATCGGCGGCGACCCGCTGCTCCGCGACGCGGTAGCCGAGGCGGTCGTAGGTCGTCAGCAGCACTCCTCCGTCCGCCGGGGCGGGCGCGAAGGAGCCGTAGGCCGAGGTGGTGATGCGGTATTCGCGGCGGGCCATCAGGTCGTAACAGTGGGCCTCGTCGCGGTATCCGGGCCGGGCGGGGCCCGGGGGCGGTGGAGCCGTAATAGAGCTTGCCTCCCCCGGCCCGCAGGTTCGAAAGGGTGATGTAAGCCCCCTCGGTAATCGGGTGCAGGCCGTCGGAGTCGATGCGGCCGATCCACATGCCGCTGTCGTCCGTGACGAGAACGTACCACGCCACCGTACGATCGTCCCACGCCAATCCGTGAATCTCCGACCGGACGGGCGTTTCGAACCGCCGTTCGGGACCCTCGCCGTGCCGCACCACGACCGTATAACGGCCGTCGGGATTGTACTCGACCCATCCGAACTCCTCGCCCGAAGCCGTGGGATAGAGCGTATTTCGCTGCCGTTCCGCCGTGCGGGGCACACCGTCGGCGAGGTCCATGTAACACAGTTGCGAGTTGACGCGCTGTTCGAAAAGCGTGGAACGGCGGCACTCGGTCCACCAGACGCGGCCGTCGGCCATCGACGGACGGGTCGAGACCAGCCCCGTATGACAGACCGTCCGTTCCCCGCCCGTACGGCGGTCGATCACGACGAAACGCGAAACGCGGTCGAGGTCGGTTTTCAGCGCCACGACGGCCGTGTCGCCCAGCGGCAGGGGCCACTGGTAGGTCGTGTGGTTCTTTTCGGGCAGCGCGGTGAGCGGCACGGCGCTGTCCCCGGTTTCCGGCAGCGAATCCCAGTAGCGTTCCAGTTCGTCGAAGGTTTCGCGGAAGAGCTTTATGACGTTGGTCTTGTAGAATTTGCCCAGCGCCACGCGCGTGGTGGCCAGCACGTAGGGGTTGCGCGACCCGTACCACGCGACCTTGTCCCAGATGTTCTCGCCGTAGCGTTCCCAGGCGTAGGAGCATATCTGATAGCCCAGCTCGTAGTGGTCGGGAATGTAGTCGCGGTAGGAGCCGCAGAACCAGCGGTCGATGTTGCGGCGGTCGCGGCCGACGCTGCCCATGGCGCGGTAGGCCATCGAAAACGAAGGCTGGAGACCGCGGCCGAACGACGAGTGCATCGTTTCGGACATCACGGCGTCGCCCTCCATGGCCCAGATCGGCATGCACAGCAGACCGATGGTCGACCCCTGCTGTCCGAGCACGTAACTCAAGGCGCGGATGACGCCCCGGTCGAGGTTGTTGTACTGCACGGCGTGGCGGTACTCGTGGGCCACGAACTGCTTGTACCACGGCATCGAATAGCTGTCGACGGCGGGCGAGGTGAGGAATTCCACGCGCTTGGGAAGGTACATCACCAGTCCGTTCGACTGGAAATTCTCGGGATGCATGACGAAGGGAATGCGCATCGGGCCGTGGCGGAACCCGTAACCGATGTCGGGCCGGACCGAGCGGATGTAGAACAGCGTGCGCCGGGCGATGCCGGCGACCGTATCGGGATAGATCATCCGCACGTCGGGCGTACGGATCGCCGACCACTTCTGCGGAGGGTCCGAACCCCAGGTGTAATACTGGGCCGCGGCGCGTTCGGCGCCGCACAGCGCGCACAGCAACGCCAAGAGGAGAAGCTGCCGGCGCACGTTACGAACCGGCTTTTTTGCAGCGGTAGCCGCTGCGGATGAGCAGTTCGGCCACACGGTCGCGGTGGTCGCCCTGGATGATGATTTCGCCCGCCTTCGCCGAACCGCCGACGCCGCACCTGGATTTCAGCATGCGCGCCAGCTCCTGAAGGTCGGCATCTCGGCCCACGAAACCTTTGACGAGGGTCACGACCTTGCCCGCCCGCTGTTTGCGGTCGAGCCACACGCGCAGGTCCTGCTGCCCCGCAGGCAGCGTCTCGGCTTCGGGTTCGTCGTCCGTTTCGTAGTTGAAACCCGGGTCGGTCGAATAGACCATCCCGAGCCGTGATTTCCAGTCGTTGTCGGCCATAGTTGTTCGAATGGTTGAAATTAAACGCCGAAAGCGGCGTCATTTATTGCGCAAAATTAGCAAAATATTTATCTTTGTTAACGCATGGCAAAGAAGTTCCGCGAAAAACTGCGCAAGTTCAACCCCTTCACGCGTCCGATGACGCTCGACGAACTGCCCAAACCGCTGCCGGCCAACCCCGACCAGCGGCTGGTGAAGGTCTATGTCGAAGGCTACGAAGACGTGGCCTTCTGGCGCGGCATCTTCGACCATTTCCAGAATCCCTACCTGCGTTTCGAAATCTCGGTCCCCGACCGCGGCGACCTGCCCAAGGGCAAGAAGGTCCTCATGGGCATGATCCCCCGTTCGTCGGAGGAACTGCTCCTCTGCGTCGACTCCGACTTCGACTACCTCTTCGCCGGGCGAACGCCCCAGTCGAAGGAGGTCGCCGAGGCCAAATTCATGTTCCACACCTACGCCTACGCCACCGAGAACTACCTCTGCTACGCCCCCTCGCTGCACAACGTCTGCGTCAAGGCCACCAAGAACGACACGCGCATCTTCGACTTCGTGAAGTTCATGCACGAATATTCGTGCACGATCTACCCGCTGTTCCTCTGGTACGCCTACTCGGCGCAGCTGGCCACGGAGAACGTCTTTCCGCTGATCGACTTCAAGCAGTCGGTGCGCATCGGCTACCTCGACATCGAGGACAACGGCTCAAAGACGATCGAGTGGCTGCGGCGCAACGTCTCGAAGCGCGAGAACCTGCTCCGCCAGCGCAACCCGCGGATGATCGAACCCATGAAGGAGTTCGAGGTGCAGCTCCGCGGGCGCGGCCTGACGCCCGAAAACGCCTACCTGTTCATGCACGGCCACACGCTGATGGACAACGTGGTGCTGATCATGCTCAACACCGTGTGCGAGAAGCTGCGGGCCATGTCGATCGCCAAGATCACCGCCTCGAAGAAGCAGGGCGTGGCGCTCAAGAACGAGATGTCGAACTACACCAACTCGCTGCGCTCGATCCGCGACGTGCTGCTCGACAACGAAAACTACACCAAAAGCCCGCTTTACAAACGGTTGGAACGCGACATCGAGCGGTATATCGCCCGCACGATCTGGAACATGAAGCGCAACGGCGAAATCCGCGACACGTCGATGATCGGCATTATCCACAAACTCCGCACCGGACAGCAATAACGGAAAAAAGAGGGGCGGGAACGCGGACACGCTCGAAACGCATCCGGCGACTCCCGCCCATGAATCCGGCCCTTGGGACCGGTTATTCCCGTTTGCGGACCACGCGCACGGTGGACTGCGTGGCCTGCCGCACGAAGACCTGCGGACCGCGGGCGTAACGCCGCCACAGCTCGTCAGTATAGCCGCGCACCGTGAGCAGCTCCATGTTCTCGGCTTTCATCACGTCGAAACCCGCCTCGCGCAGCGCCTCGATGGACTCGTCGATATGCCACGAGTTGTCGACGCACAGGCTCAGGTTCACGGCCGAATTGTGGATCAGGTTGGCCTTGATGCGGAAACGCTCCAGCAGCGAGAAGATCGTGGCGAACTTCTCTTCCAGCACGAAGGAGAAATCCCGCGACCGGATGGTCAGCAGCACCTGGTCCTTCTTGAGGATCAGGATCGGAACGTCGACCGGGGCCGACATGCCTCGGATCACCGTGCCGGGTTTGCGCTTGTCGCCGAAGGGCCGCACGTAAAGCGGAATATTCTTGTTCTGAAGCGGCTTGATCGTCTTCGGATGGATGATCTGCGCGCCGCTGTAAGCCAGTTCGATGGTGTCGAGGTAGTTCAGCTCGGCGATCTGCACGGCATCGGGGAATGCTTTCGGATCGGCGTTCATCACGCCGTCCACATCCTTCCACACCGACATCGACTCGGCGTCGAGAATGTTGGCCACCACGGCCGCCGAGTAGTCCGAGCCTTCGCGCCCCAGGGTCGTGGTCGTGCCGTCGGGCGCGCCGCCGATGAAGCCCTGTCCGATGAAGATGTTCTCGACGCATTTGCCCAGCGCGTTTTTCAGCAGCGAAGCCGAAGCCTCGATGTTCACCCCGGCGTCCTTGTGGCGCTGCTCGGTGAGAAAACAGCGGCGCATGTCGATCCAGCGGTTCGACACCCCGGCGTAGTTCAGGTACTCGGAGATAATCGTCGTCGAGACCAGCTCGCCGTAGGCCACGATCGTGTCGTACCACAGTTCGGCGTCGCCGGGTTTGTAGACGGTCTCCGTCGCGACCTTTTCCAGTTCGCCGAACAGCGCGTCGACCGCCGGCAGCCGCTTCGGCTC
>OGPE01000730.1_pt1 | contig 23395 bp, 20 predicted proteins | sample 1552881 | NCBI WGS metagenome assembly OGPE01 (sample SAMEA2580236, study PRJEB22360) | human gut metagenome | biome: human gut; feature: human-associated habitat; material: faeces | place: Denmark | collected 2008/2010 | reverse complement strand
TGGGGTATACATCACTTATAAGATCCTGGATTTTCCGGATCTGACAGTAGATGGAAGCTTTCCGCTGGGAGCCGCACTGACAGCGACGATGATCACAAGAGGCGTTCATCCAATCCTGACACTGCCGGCATCATTCCTGATCGGTGTGCTTGCCGGAGTCTGCACAGGTCTGATTCATGTAAAATTCAAGGTAAGAGATCTCTTATCCGGAATTATCATGATGACAGCACTGTGGACGATCAACTTAAGACTGGCAGGAACAGCAAATGTTCCAATCTTTGGAGATGACAGTATCTTTGATAATGCATCCGTAAATGGAATCTTCCATGATGGCCTTTCAAATTACAAAGTACTTGTGATCGTGCTTGTGATCGCAGTGATCAGTAAAGTATTATTAGACCTTTATATGAAGACAAAATCAGGTTTTCTGCTCCGCGCAGTAGGAGATAATGACGTATTGGTCACATCTCTTGCAAAAGATCAGGGCAATGTGAAAATCTTAGGACTTGCAATTGCAAACGGACTTGTTGCTCTTTCGGGAAGTATCTTCTGTCAGGAGCAGTGCGTATTTGAAATTTCAAGTGGAACCGGTGCAATCGTAATCGGTTTGGCAAGTGTTATTATCGGAACAAGCTTATTTAAAAATGTATCCTTTATGAAAGCAACAACAGCAGTGCTGATCGGATCTGTGATCTATAAAGCCTGTGTCGCAGCAGCGTTGAAGTTCTTTGAACCACAGGACATGAAACTGATCACAGCAGTATTATTCCTTGTGATTCTGGTGATCGGTGGAGAACGCAGAAAGAAGGTGAAGAAGAATGCTCGAGCTTAGAAATATTGAAAAATACTACAATCCTGGGACCATCAATGAGATGTGCCTGTTTGACAAATTCAATTTGACCGTAGACAAGGGAGAATTCGTCTCTGTAGTCGGAAGTAATGGTTCGGGTAAGACTTCTATGCTGAACATCCTCTGTGGAAGTATTCCGGTAGACGGTGGACAGATCCTGATGAACGGAGAAGATATTACAACAAAGAAAGAATTCAAGAGAAATCAGAAGATTGGACGTGTTTATCAGAATCCGGCAATGGGAACATGCCCGACAATGACGATTCTTGAAAATATGTCTCTTGCAGACAATAAAGGAAAATTCTTTGGCCTCAGTTCCGGAATCAATAAGGCGCGTAAAGAATATTATCGTGAGATTTTAAGCCAGCTTGGACTTGGACTTGAGAATAAAATGGATGTGAAAGTAGGATCTCTTTCCGGCGGACAGCGTCAGGCAATCGCCCTTCTGATGTCTACGATGACGCCGATTGATTTCCTGATCCTTGATGAGCATACAGCGGCTCTGGATCCGAAAACAGCAGAGCTGATCATGGAATTGACAGGAAAGATCGTAGAAGAGAAAAAGCTTACAACGATCATGGTCACACATAATCTTCGCTACGCGGTGGAATACGGAAATCGCCTGCTGATGATGCATCAGGGTGGAGTTGTGATGGATCTCAAAGGAAAAGAAAAAGAAGAACTTCAGGTAGAAGATATCTTGAGCAAGTTCAATGAGATCAGTATAGAGTGTGGAAATTAAATACTCAAAAATACAAAGAAAGGATTGATAGCTGTCACTTAGACAACTGTCAATCCTTTTTTAAAGCTTTTTATTCGTCCCATCCTTCGTAGAATCGGATATTTACGGAAATATTTCTTACAATCTCATCTTCAGCAAGTTCAATATCTTCCAGATCAGATACATGTGGGAAGATTGGATCCTCTTCTTCTAATTCAACAGTGATCCATGTTCTTGCAGCTTCATTTGCATTGTCGATCGCGTCGTCCAAAGTTTCTCCGTATGCCTCGCAGCATTCGAGATCCGGGAAATGTGCGTCATAGCCTCCATCTTCCTTCTTACGGAATACGGCTGGATATATAAATTTCATTTCATAATTCCTCCTGGTTTCTAAAACATAATCTGTTACTTAGTATAGTTGATAAAAAATAAAATGGCAAGAGGGGAACGTTTTAGATATGAAAAAAGCACTTAAATCTTTAAAGATCTAAGTGCTTCAGAGCGACAGACGGGGTTCGAACCCGCGACCCCAACCTTGGCAAGGTTGTACTCTACCAACTGAGCCACTGTCGCATAACTTATTGTTCCGACGAACAATGAATATGTTACTACAAGATCGTTAAAATGTCAACAGAAAAAATAAAAAAAATTAGAGGAAATGAAAAAAATTAAGTCTAAGACTTCCTAGTGAAAGAAAATCATGCTATACTGTGGTTACTGTGGCTAAACACAACAGATGTGAAAAGAAGGATGTTGTAAATCTTTGTTCTATAATAAAAGAACAAATTACACAGAAATAAAAGATGAAAGAGGTGTCCATAATGAAAACAGTAAAGGTAGCAATTCTCGGACTTGGAACAGTAGGATCCGGTGTCTATAAACTGATTCAGAAGCGTGCAGATGTGATGGAGAAGACAATCGGCGCTCAGATGGAAGTGAAGAAGATCCTTGTTCGTAATATGAATAAGAAGCGAGAGGGCGTAGACGCTTCTCTTTTAACAGATAATTGGAACGATATTATTGAAGATGAGGAGATTCAGATCGTAATTGAAGTTATGGGCGGTATAGAGCCGGCGAAGACGATGATTCTTGAGGCGCTCAGAGCCGGTAAGAACGTAGTTTCTGCGAATAAGGACCTGATCGCAGAGGAGGGACATGTACTTCTTGCAACAGCTGAAGAGAATCATGTGGATTTCCTGTTTGAGGCAGCAGTTGCCGGAGCAATTCCGATCATTCGTCCGATGAAGCAGTGCCTGGCAGTAAATGACATCTCTGAAGTTGTCGGTATCGTGAATGGTACTACAAACTACATCTTGACAAAGATGACAGAAGAAGGAATGGATTTCTCAGACGCACTTGAGAAAGCACAGGAGCTTGGATTTGCTGAGGCTGACCCGACATCGGATGTAGAAGGTCTTGATGCAGGACGTAAGGTGGCGATCATGGCTTCTATCGCGTTCCATTCCAGAGTCGTATTTCCTAACGTATTTACAGAAGGAATCACAAAGATCACAGCGAAAGATATCGAGTATGCGAAAGAATTTGACAGTGTGATCAAGCTGCTTGGCGTAGCACATAACACAGAGAGTGGAATTGAAGTAGGGGTTTACCCAATGATGATCCATAAGGAACACCCGCTTGCATCTGTAAGAGATTCCTTTAATGCAGTTTTTGTTCATGGAGATGCAGCAGATGATGCAATGTTCTATGGACGCGGTGCAGGAGAGTTCCCAACAGCCAGTGCAGTTATGGGAGATGTGATTGATGTTGCGAGAAATATGGCATATGGCTGCAATGGAAGAATCAGCTGTACATGTTATAAGAACCTTCCGGTAAAAGACATCGGGGATGTGAAGAATAAGTTCTTTATCCGTATGCAGGTAACGAATGAACCAGGTGTTCTTGCAGCAGTTGCAGAGGTATTTGGTAATCATAAGGTTAGTATCACAAGAGTTGTTCAGGAACATACACAGCCACATCAGGCGGAGCTTGTTATTGTAACTGAGAGTGTAAAAGAGAAATACATGAAGCAGGCGTTAGAGGAGCTTTTGGCACTGCCTAGCATTCTGGAAGTGAGCAGCATTATCCGCGAGTATTAATCAGAAGAAGTAGAAATCAGACAGAAGCTTACAGGTTTATCAGATGTGATGTTTCTATATGAAAGAAGAATCATTGGTCAAGAAGGAGAAAAATAGTTGAGTTACGCAGATAAAGTATTTATTGATATGTGCAGAGACATTATAGAGAATGGAACAAGCACAGAGGGTGAGAAGGTACGCCCAAGATGGGAGGACGGAACACCGGCATATACCATTAAGAAATTTGGAGTGGTCAACCGCTATGACTTGTCTAAGGAATTTCCGGCACTGACTCTTAGAAGAACCGGGATCAAGAGCTGTGTGGATGAGATGCTCTGGATCTGGCAGAAGAAGTCGAATAATATTAATGATCTGAACAGTCATATCTGGGACAGTTGGGCTGATGAGGATGGTTCGATCGGAAAAGCCTATGGATATCAGATGCAGGTGAAGCATCAGTATAAAGAAGGCATGATGGATCAGGTAGACCGCGTGATTTATGATTTGAAGAATAATCCGTATAGCCGTCGTATTATGACAAATATTTACGTGCATCAGGATCTTCATGAGATGAATCTGTATCCATGTGCATATAGTATGACATTTAATGTAACAAAGGAAAAGAACAGTGACAAGCTTACACTAAATGGAATTCTTAACCAGCGTTCTCAGGATGTCCTTGCGGCAAATAACTGGAATGTGTGTCAGTATGCAGTGTTGCTTCATATGTTGGCGCAGGTATGTGACATGAAGGTCGGAGAGTTTGTTCATGTGATCGCAGATGCACATATTTATGACAGACATGTTCCAATGATTGAGGAACTGATCTCAAGAGAACCGCTTCCGGCACCGAAATTCTGGCTGAACCCGGAAGTAAAAGACTTCTATGATTTCACACCGGATGATGTGAAACTGGAAGGATATGAGACACATCCGCAGATTAAGAATATACCAATCGCTGTGTAAAGGAGAAGAAGTATGCAGGCAATCGTAGCAGCAGATAATAATTGGGGAATCGGTTACCAGAACAGACTGCTGGTGAGCATTCCATCAGATATGAAGTTCTTTCGTCAGAAAACAACAGGAAATGTTGTAGTTATGGGACGAAAGACACTGGAAAGTTTCCCAAACGGACTTCCTTTGAAAAATAGAGTGAATATTGTTCTTACGAAGAATAAAAATTATCAGGTGAAAGATGCAGTGATCGTTCACTCAGAGGAAGAACTTTTAGAAGAATTGAAGAAGTATCCGAGTGAGAAGATTTATGTGATCGGTGGCGAGAGCATTTACAAGATGATGCTTCCATATTGTGATATTGTATATGTAACAAAGATAGACCGTGCATTCCAGGCAGACACTTATTTCCCGAATCTGGATCAGATGGAAGATTGGAAGATGACGGAAGAAGGAGAAGAACAGACTTGTTTTGATCTGGAATTTGCTTTTACAAAATATGAGCGCTGCTAAAGCAGATGCTGTGAAAGTGTAAAAGCGTAAAAGTGAGAAGATGAATTTGAAGATGAAGAAGAGAAGAGTAAGAGACTTTCTGCTTGCAGGAAGTCTTATTCTTGGAATGATGCTGACCGGGTGTGGAATGTCCGGGCAGCAGACAGAGCAAAACGGGGGAAAAGAACAGAATAAAGTAGAAAATGAAAAGATTAGTGTTGTAGCGACAATCTTTCCGCAGTATGATTTTGTGCGTCAGATCGCGGGAGAGAATGTGGAACTTAAGATGCTTTTAAAACCGGGTGAGGAGACACATTCTTATGAGCCGACGCCACAGGATATTATTGCGATCCAGAATAGTGATCTGTTTATCTATGTGGGCGGCGAGAATGATGCCTGGGTAGAAGACATTCTTGAATCAATGCCGGACAACGGAAGAAAGACTCTGAAGCTGGTAGACTGTGTCGATACAGTGGAAGAGGAACATGTAGAAGGAATGAAAGAAGAGCGTGGTCATGATCATGACGAGGATGATGCGGAGCATGAAGAGCACGAAGTGGAGCATGAAGAGGATGAAGCAGATCATGAAGAGCATGGACAGGAAGAAACACATTCTGTACATGAAATTGATGAACATGTGTGGACATCTCCGTTAAATGCGGTGAAGATCGTCGAGCAGATCAAAGAAGAACTCTGCGAGATTGATTCGGAAAATGCATCTGATTATGAAGAAAATGCAGAAGCTTATGTAGCACAATTGAAAGAATTGGATCAGGAATTTCAGGATGTGGTGGATCATTCAAAACGAAAGCTGATGATTTTCGGAGACAGATTTCCGTTCCGTTATTTTGCAGAAGCGTATGGTCTGGATTATTATGCAGCATTTTCAGGATGTGCTTCGGACACAGAGCCAAGCGCAGCTACAATGGCGTTTTTAATCAATAAAGTACAGGATGAGAATATTAAAACAGTATTAAAAATGGAACTTAGCAACGAAAATATTGCAAAAGCTATTGCAGAAGCAACAAATGCTGATGTAAAAGAATTTTATAGCTGTCATAATCTGACAGCAGAGCAGTTTGCAGATGGAGAGACATATCTGAGTCTTATGGAGAAAAATGTTGAAACATTAAGGGAGGTGTTGAACTGATGGCGTTGATTAAATGTGAAAATGTATCCATTGGATATGAAGGACAGATGGTCGTACATGACTTGAATTTTGAGATTAATCAGGGAGACTACCTCTGTATTGTCGGAGAAAATGGTTCCGGAAAAAGTACACTTGTAAAGAGTCTTTTGGGACTGAAGAATGTGGACAAAGGCAAGATTGTTTTTGGTGATGGATTAAAACAGACAGAGATCGGATATCTTCCACAGCAGACAGATGTGAAGAAAGATTTTCCGGCCAGTGTTTATGAAGTGGTTCTTTCCGGCCGGTTGAACAGCAGAGGGATGAAACCGTTTTATACAGCAGAAGATAAGAAGCAGGCGTGGGAGAAGATGGACATGCTTGGAATCCGTGATCTCGCAAAACAATGTTTCCGAGATCTGTCCGGTGGACAAAGACAGCGTGTTCTGCTTGCAAGAGCATTGTGTGCGACCAAGAAACTCTTGCTTCTTGACGAACCGGTCACAGGATTGGATCCAATTGTGACAGCAGAATTCTATCAATTGATCAGTCGAATCAATAAGGAATCCGGGATTGCAGTTGTTATGGTTTCACACGATATCGAGAGTGCTGTAGAATATGCAAGTCATATCCTTCATTTACAGGAAACAGTGCTGTACTTTGGAAAAGCAGATGGATACGAGAAGAGTCGTGCCGGCAAAACATTCTTAGGAGGTGAGACACATGTTTGATGCAGTGATTGAGATGTTGTCTTATCCTTTTATGACAAGAGCGTTCCTTGTTGGATCACTGGTTGCATTATGTTCTGCATTACTGGGTGTCAGCCTTGTATTGAAACGGTATTCGATGATTGGGGATGGACTTTCTCATGTGGGATTTGGTGCCATGGCGATTGCGGCTGCGATGAATGCCGCTCCGCTTACAGTAGCAATCCCGGTTGTTATTGTAGCAGCGATTCTGCTTCTTCGAATCAGCGGGAATGCAAAGATCAAAGGAGATGCGGCAATTGCACTGATTTCTACAACGTCACTAGCAGTTGGCGTGATGGTGATCTCATTGACAACAGGAATGAATACGGATGTATATAATTATATGTTTGGAAGCATTCTTGCGATGAGTGCGGAGGATGTGAAATTAAGTCTTGTACTTTCCGCTTTTGTACTCATCCTGTTTATTGTTTTTTATCACAAGATATTTGCGATTACATTTGATGAGACATTTGCCCGTGCAACAGGTGTAAAAGCAGGAGTTTACAATACGTTGATCGCTGTACTTACAGCAGTGACGATCGTTCTTGGAATGCGTATGATGGGAGCATTATTGATCTCGAGCCTGATCATTTTCCCGGCATTGACATCAATGAGAGTGTGCAGGACATTTAAAAGTGTCATAATAAACGCAGCAGTGATCTCAGTGGTGTGTTTGATCGCGGGTGTGACCCTTTCTTATGTGGCGGCAACCCCGGCGGGAGCCAGTGTTGTTCTTGCCAATCTTGTAATGATGGTTCTGTATACAGTAGTCGGAGCTGTGAAAAATCATATGCGATAGATTAAATAAGATCAAGAACTCGACGTTGACAAGATATTTTTTAACACTTATAATTAATTTACGCTTTACGCAAATACGAAGACAGGGAGTAGTACACAGCTTGTGGATGTACAGAGGCTTATCTCTGAATTCAGGTGATGACATGGATAGATCTGGCTGTTGACACAGGTACTGTGAACGGTAAATACTGGATATTCGCCCTGGGCATGAAGGTCATGCTTGGGGCTTTCTTTTTTGAAAAGGGAGGTATATAGATTGAAACAGATTTCAGGAAACAAATTACTTGTAAGAGCGCTGAAGGAAGAAGGCGTGGATACCATTTTCGGTTATCCGGGAGCATGTACGATTGATATCAGTGATGAATTGTACAAGCAGGATGATATTCGGATCATTCTGCCAAGACATGAGCAGGCACTGGTTCATGAGGCGGATGCTTATGCCAGAACAACGGGTAAGGTAGGTGTCTGTCTTGTTACAAGCGGACCGGGAGCTACAAACCTTGTTACAGGTCTTGCAACAGCGAATTATGACAGTGTACCTCTCGTATGTTTTACAGGTCAGGTAGCAAGACCATTGATCGGAAATGATGCATTCCAGGAGGTTGATATTGTAGGAATTACACGCAGTATTACGAAATACGGTGTTATTGTACGAAACAGAGAGGATCTTGGAAGAATTATTAAAGAAGCCTTTTATATTGCAAGAACAGGAAGACCGGGACCGGTACTGATCGATCTTCCAAAAGATGTGATGGCAGAACTTGGAAGTGCAGATTATCCGGATACAGTCAATATCCGTGGCTATAAGCCAAATACGAATGTGCATATGGGACAGTTAAAACGTGCGCTTAAGATGCTGAAAAAGGCAAAGAAGCCGTTATTCCTTGCCGGAGGCGGTGTGAATATTGCACGTGCGAATGAGGTGTTTACAGAAGTTGTAGAGAAGACAGAAGTTCCGGTTGTTACAACGATCATGGGACGCGGTGCGGTTCCGACAGATCACCCGCTTTATATAGGAAACCTTGGAATGCACGGAGCATATGCTTCGAACATGGCAGTCAGCGAATGCGATCTTTTATTCTCAATCGGAACACGTTTTAATGACCGTATTACAGGTAAGCTGCATGAATTTGCACCGAATGCACAGATCGTTCATATTGACATTGATACAGCGTCTATTTCCAGAAATATTCACGTTGATGTGCCGATCGTTGCGGATGCGCTTGAGGCAGTTACGAAGATGAATGAATATGTAGAGCATTGTGAGACAAAGAAGTGGAGAAAGCAGATTGCCGAGTGGAAGGAAGAACATCCTTTGACAATGAAGAACCGCGTGGATATGGGACCGCAGGATATTATTGAAGAGATCAACCGTCAGTTTGACAATGCAATCATTGCAACAGATGTAGGACAGCATCAGATGTTCACAACACAGTATATTGAGATTACAAAGAACAAGCAGCTGATCACTTCCGGCGGACTTGGAACGATGGGATATGGTTTCCCGGCTGCGATCGGAGCGAAGCTTGGTAATCCGGATAAGGACGTTATTGCAATCTCCGGAGATGGTGGTATGCAGATGAACATTCAGGAATTTGCTACAGCAGTATTGGAAGAACTTCCATTGATTCTCTGTGTATTTAACAATGAATATCTTGGTATGGTACGTCAGTGGCAGAAGCTGTTCTATGGAAAACGTTACAGTATGACGAACCTGAAATCAGGAGCACTTTTCCGCAGAACAAACGGGCAGGAGATGCCGGAGTACACACCGGATTTTGTGAAGCTTGCAGAGAGCTACGGAGCCAAAGGAATCCGTGTCATGAAGAAAGAAGATATCGCAGCTGCATTTGAAGAGGCGAAGAAGAATACAAAGACACCGACACTGATCGAGTTCGTTATCAATCCGGAAGAACTTGTATATCCGATGGTTCAGCCGGGCGGAACACTTGAAGATTTGATCATGGATTGTTAATCGATTAGAACAGAAAATATAGGTTAGCGAGGAAGAGATATGGATAATAATATGAAAAAGAGATGGATTTCTCTCTATGTAGAAAACCAGGTTGGTGTACTTTCGAAGATTTCCGGTTTATTTTCCGGGAAATGTTATAACCTGGACAGTCTGACAGTTGGAACAACAGAAGACCCGACCGTTTCCAGAATGACAATTGCAACAGTCAGCGATGATGAGACATTTGAACAGATTAAGAAACAGCTTAACCGTATGATTGAAGTAATTAAAGTAATTGATTTTACAGACGTATTTGTAAGAATGAAAGAGATCCTTTATGTAAAAGTCTTAAAATGTACACCGGAAGATAAGGTTGAGATTTTTCAGATCGCAGAGACATTTAAGGCGAAAGTAATCGATTACGGAAAAGACAGTCTTCTGGTTGAGTTTGTACAGACTGCGACAAAGAATGATGCGGTTGTGAAGTTGATGAAGGAAGAATTTAAGAGCATTGAAGTTGTCCGAGGCGGAAGCGTTGGAATCGAGTCGATTAGCATGATGGAAAGATAATTAATAAAAAGAAATAAAAAAGTATCAGAAGCTAATTTAAAAGTTTCTGATACTTTTTTATTTATATGTTTTTTGATTTTGTATCCATTTGTGATTTGCTATTACAAACGGAATAATACTGTCGCAATATTAAAGTAAATCAGGATTGAGAAGGTATCCACCAGTGTTGTGATCAGTGGAGATGCCATGATCGCAGGGTCGAGATTTACTTTCTTGGCAAGAAGTGGGAGGATACATCCAACCAGCTTTGCCATGATCACGGTTCCCATCAGGGAGCAGGCAATCACAACTGCAAGTCCTGGATTGTGATACTGTATAAAGATACGTACACCGTTGGCAACAGCAAGAAAAGCACCGACGATCAAAGAGATACGGAATTCTTTGAACATGACTTTGAAAAGATCTGTAAAACGGATCTCATCCAGTGCGATTCCACGGATGATCAGTGTTGCACTCTGGGAACCACAGTTTCCACCGGTATCCATCAGCATTGGGATGAAGGATACGAGAAGAGGGATGGCTGCGAATGCATTTTCATATCTTGTAATGATCGTTCCTGTGATGATGGAAGTGAACATCAAGATCAAAAGCCATGGGATACGGTTCTTTGCATGCTGAAGAACGGATGTTTCAAAATATGTCTTCTCACTAGGGTTGATGGCAGCCATCTTTGTGATATCGTGGAATCGTGTGATACCCTCTGTGGCCTCATCTACCATAACATCCATAGCATCGTCGAATGTAACAATACCAACCATGCGGCCGTCCTGGTCAATAACAGGGAGCGCAAGCAGGTTATACTTTGTGAACAGCTGTGCAACCTGTTCCTGATCAGAGTGTGTATACACGGAGATGATCTCTGTCTCCATCAGGTCTTTGATCGGAACATCGTCATCTGTTGTCATCAAATCTTTTGCACTTACGATACCGACCAGTTTTCTGCGTTCTGTGATATAGCAGGTGTAAATGGTCTCTTTATGGATTCCGGTCTTCTTGATATGTGCCATCGCCTGTCCGACAGTCATTTCCTCACGCAGGTCTACATATTCCGTTGTCATGATACTTCCGGCACTGTCTTCCGGATAGTTCAGCAGCTGGTTGATCATGCTACGGTCTGACGCGCTGACGGTAGCCAGAATTCGCTTTACAAGGTTTGCCGGGAGTTCTTCCAGCATATCGACCGTATCGTCCATATAGAGGTCGTCTAAGAGCTCTTTCAGCTCTTTCTCAGTAAACATTGTTACCAGATAAGTCTGCATGGAAGTGTCCATATTGGAAAATACTTCAGCAGCTTTATCTTTTGGAATAAGACGAAAAGCAAGAGCCAGTTCTTTATCACTTAAAGTTGAGAGAAGGGAGGCTATGTCCACTTCGTTCATTACATCGAGAATACTTCTGACAGCTTTGAATTCGCGCTGCGCCAGAAGCTTTATAAAAATATCTTTGTCCATGATAATTACCTCGCATTATTTTATTTTTGTCTATTGAGCCACATATGTGGTAACTACTGGCACCAGAGTCCATAACCTCACCTCCCTTGTTCGTATTTTTATGAGAAACAAAAAACTCCATCATTGCCTGAACAATGACGGAGTCGTATTGACTTCTTATAAAATGCATCGTTCAAGCTTTAGTATCACAGGGCATATCAATTGCATTAGGTTGTGCCTTCTCGACACAGCCTGCTGACCAACTAATCGTGTCTCCACAATCTCGCGGCAGCAATCTCCGGGTCCTATCGAATGCTTAAGCATGTCAAATATCCCAATCCCTGTGGTAACCTCACCTACCGAAATGATGTAGTTGTGTTGTTTTTACCATAGATTATTGTATCCCACGCAGCGGGGCGTGTCAAGGAAAAATGCGATAAATCTGCGTAAATTGGTGTAAAAAGAAAGAAAAAAGTGGAAAAAGATGAAAAGACAAAAAGGATATCTGTCAGAGTAATCATTACTTCTGGCAGATATCCTTTTTGTTTTCAATCCTTGCGGATCTGATATACAATTTTCCCATTCACTTTTTCCTCAGTGATCATTTTTTGCTTTACCATATAGGGAAGAATTGAATCAAGAAATTGTCTTGGATTAGTCACATTGATTTGTTCCTGCATAAATGGCTGTTTCGCCGTCAGATCTTTCACATATGGCTCAAGAGCTGTGCGGGTCATAGGACCATTTTTCTTCAATGTCTTTTTGACTTTGGAGATTCCTTTGGAACTGAGCATATTAGCAAGATCGCTTCCCTGTCTCATCGTACGCCACAATCCCCATCCGTAGACAATCATTGTAGCAACTGCAAAGAGCAGTACATAAGGAAGATATTTCAGAATCGTATGCATCATTTCCGTTTCTCTCCTTTCCAGTAGATCAGGTGATTATCATGAAGGATCTCAAGGTATTTGATCAGTCTTGTCAGCGGCTGTTCCATAGAAGGAAACTCTGCTTCAAGCTCTTTGGAGATTGCATGTACATCCTTTTTATCATCGATGGAGTTCCACACAAAAGTTCCAAGCTTGTCTAACTTGATTTCACTTACACGGGGACGATGGAAGAAGCGCTGAGCCAACTTGTGATAAAATCCCTTCCATTCGATAAGGACGGTAATAATACCGTCCTCACCTGTTTCATATTCAATTTCCGGATTCTTCTCCGGGATAAAGTCAAGATAGTTTTTACTGTCTTTCTTTTTCATTGAATTATTTTTCCTTATCAGCTTTCATACATACAACGTACAGAAGTACGAGTAATGCAATGTAAAGCACCAGACTGCCAACCTGTGGTAAGTGGAATGGCAGAATGATCTTAGAATCAATCTTAACTACTGCAAATACAGCAAGAAGGATACCGATGATACCTTCTCCGGCGATCATACCGGATGTAAAGAGAAGACCTCTGTCTGTACGTGCTTTTTTCTCTGCCTCTGTACCTTTTTTCTTCTCAACGAAGATACGTACAACACCACCAGCCATGATACCAGCACTCAGAGAGAATGGAAGGTACATACCAACTGCGAATGGCATAACCGGCATCTTGAGGATCTCAACAACGATTGCAATAAATACACCGATCAGGATCATAGCCCATGGAAGTTCCTCATTCATGATACCTTCAACGAGCATCTTCATCATTGTAGCCTGAGCTGCCGGAATCTTTTCTGTTCCGTATCCCCAAGCCTCATTCAGAAGGTAAAGAACGAATCCGATTGCTGCTGAAGAAGCAACAACACCGATGATCTCACCAACCTGCTGTTTGGAAGGTGTAGCACCTACGATGAATCCTGTCTTTAAGTCCTGAGAAGCATCTCCTGCGATTGCTGCAACGATACAGATGATACCACCGATAGAGATGGCTCCAACCATACCTGTAAGTCCTGTAGTACCTGTTACTTTCAGGATTACTGTAGCAAAGAGAAGAGTAGCGATTGTCATACCTGATACCGGGTTGTTAGAAGATCCGATCAGTCCAACCATACGAGAAGATACAGTTGCAAAGAAGAATCCGAATACAACGATGATCAGGGCACCAACCAGGTTAACCGGGAAGATCGGAAGAATCCAGATCAGAACAGCGATTACAAGGATAACTCCGATCAGTAATGGGAATGGAAGATCCTGCTCTGTACGAAGCTGATTGCTGGATCCGGCATTCTTTTTCATACTTCCAATGGCCTGCTTAAATGTTCTTACGATCAGAGGAAGGCTCTTAATCAGACTGATGATACCACCAGTTGCAACAGCTCCGGCTCCGATGTATTTGATGTAATTAGCCCAAAGAGCAGAAGGACCATCCACAAGTAATTCATTTACAGTAACTGAAGCAGGGAAGATTGTAGCATCTCCACCGAACAGTGCGATCATTGGCATCAGTACGAACCAGCTGAGTGTACCACCGGCGAACATGTAGCTGGAGATCTTCGGTCCACAGATATATCCTACACCACCAAGTGCCGGAAGAACCTGCATACCAATCTGTGCTCCGCTGTAGTTCTTGAATGCGTGTCCAATCTCACTTGGGAAGAGCTGCATTCCGTCTGCAAAGAATTTGTAAACGGCTGCGATACCAAGTCCTGCGAATACTGTACCAGCCTTAGATCCACCTTCTTCTCCGGCCAGAAGAACTTCTGCACAAGCAGTTCCCTCTGGGAAAGGAAGTGTTCCGTGCTCTTCAACGATAAGAGCCTGACGAAGCGGTACCATGAAGCATACTCCGAGTATTCCACCAAACAGGGCAATCATAGCGATGGAAAGGATGCTTGGGAAAGCAATTTTTCCTTCTTCAGCCCAAAGGAATAATGCAGGAAGTGTGAAGATAGCTCCTGCTGCAACAGACTCTCCGGCAGAACCGATTGTCTGTACCATGTTGTTCTCGAGAATAGAATCCTTACGGAGAATCACACGAATGATTCCCATAGAAATTACGGCTGCCGGGATGGAAGCGGAAACTGTCATACCAACGAGAAGTCCGAGGTATGCGTTAGCAGCTCCAAATACGATTGCCAGAAGGATACCAATCAAGAGTGCTGTCACCGTAAACTCAGGAACGACTTTGTCCGCTGGAATATACGGCTTGAATTCTTTCTTGTTGTTGTCCATTTTTTCAATGTCCTTTCTTTTGTTTTTCTATGCTATCCTGCTGTCCCCATAACAGATAGCGGCGCCTTTTGTTAATATAAAAAATTTTTTATTAACACAGCTTTATGATTATAGCATATTAAAGTGCTAAAAGGAAGAATAAAACGCAAAAATGTTATGGAAATATGTTGTAAATGTAAAATTTTTATAAAAATGGTAGATTTTGGAACAAAAAAGAGAGGGGGATGAGAAAAGACTTCAAAATTCTTGATAAAAATAGGAGCTTTTAGAAAAATGATAAGAAATTGAGAAATACAATAGAATGTAGAAATGTTTGATGTCAAAAAAGAGAATTTGTGGTAAAATATAATGGATTATGTAGAAACAGAAAAGAACGGAGGTCAACAGTTGGAAGCTTATACAGGGTTTGCGGCGGTCTACGACATTTTCATGGATAATGTACCTTACGAAGAGTGGGGCGAATACATTCACAGTCTTTTAAAAGACCGTGGAATAGAAGACGGGATTCTTTTGGATCTGGGCTGTGGCACAGGAACAATGACAGAGAAGCTTGCGGATTATGGATATGACATGATCGGTGTGGATAATTCAGAAGATATGCTGGAGCTTGCGGTGGAGAAGCGTATGGAGTCAGGAAAGGATATTCTTTATCTGCTCCAGGACATGCGTGAGTTCGAATTATATGGAACAGTAAGGGCAATTGTCAGTGTCTGTGATTCGGTCAACTATATTACAGAACCGGAGGAACTGGAAGAAGTATTCCGTCTGGTGAATAACTACCTGGATCCCAAGGGAGTCTTTTTGTTTGATTTTAATACCGTATATAAGTATAAAGAAGTCATGGGAGATACGGTGATCGCAGAAGACAGAGGTGAATGTAGTTTTATCTGGGATAATTTCTATTATGAAGAAGAACGGATCAATGAGTATGATCTGACTCTATTCATTCAGGAAGATGCAAGTGAAGATTTGTATCGGAGATATCAGGAGACACATTACCAGAGAGGCTATACCTTAGAAGAGATGAAAGAACTGGTAGAACGTTCGGGTCTTGTTTTTGAGGCAGCATATGACGCAGTTACACACGAGGAACCGACAGAGAAGAGTGAGAGAATCTATATCGTTGCCAGAGAATCCGGGAAATGAATTGGATACAATTTTTGAATAGATAAGAAAGACGAGGAGAATAAGACATGAATGATTATATTGTAAGAGCAACAGCAGGAAATGCACAGATCCGTGCATTTGCGGCAGTGACAACAAACCTGGTTGAGGAGGCAAGAGAGCATCACGGAACAAGTCCGGTTGCGACAGCAGCGCTGGGAAGACTCCTTACAGGTGGAGTGATGATGGGAAGCATGATGAAGAATGATACAGACATGCTGACAATCCAGATTCAGTGTTCCGGTCAGATCGAAGGTCTGACTGTGACAGCGGACAGTAAGGGAAATGTAAAAGGATATGCATTTAATCCGGATGTGATGCTTCCGGCGAAGAACGGAAAGCTTGATGTCGGTGGAGCACTTGGACAGGGTGTCATGACGATCATCAAAGATATGGGACTCAAGGAGCCATATTCAGGCCAGACAATTCTGCAGACAGGAGAGATCGCAGAGGATCTTACTTATTATTTTGCAACATCTGAACAGGTACCGTCTTCTGTCGGACTTGGAGTTCTGATGAACAAAGATAATACAGTGAAATGTGCAGGTGGATTTATCGTTCAGGTAATGCCTTTTATCGAGGATGAAGTGCTTAATAAGCTGGAGGCAAACATTCAGAAGATCCAGTCTGTAACATCCATGCTGGATAACGGACATACACCGGAGCAGATGCTTGAGCAGGTTCTTGAAGGACTTGATCTGGAAATTACAGATACAATGCCGGCACAGTTCTATTGCAACTGCTCTAAGAAGAGAATCGAGAAAGCAATCATCAGTATCGGAAAGAAAGAGATTCAGGAAATGATCGATGAAGGTAAAGAGATTGAAGTGAAGTGTCATTTCTGTAATACAGCATATAAGTATACAGTAGATGAATTGAAAGAATTGTTAAAACAGGCTCGATAAGTATTGCCGGGGCTTTTGCCCTGACATCAAATATAGAAGATGGGGTGAAGATGAGATGAAAAATGGATTTGTGAAGGTTGCGGCGGCGACACCGGATATCCGCGTTGCAGATGTGGAATTTAATACACAGAATATCATCAATGCTATGGAAGAAGCACAGAAAAATGGCGCGAAGATTCTTGTATTTCCGGAGCTTTGTGTGACAGGATACACCTGTAGTGATCTGTTCGACCACAGTGTACTTCTGAAAGCTTCCAGAAAAGCATTGCTTGAGATTGCAGAAAATACAAACGACAAAGATATGCTTGTATTTGTCGGAGCACCGCTTGAAGTGAATGGAAAGCTTTACAATGTAGCTGCGGCAATGAACCAGGGGGAGATCATCGGATTTACGACAAAGACGTTCCTGCCAAACTATGGTGAATTTTATGAGATGCGCCAGTTTACTCCGGGACCACAGATAGTGAGAGAGATTACATTTGAAGGAAAGAAGATTCCATTCGGTCCGCAGATTCTCTTCCAGGCGGAAGGAATGGAAGAACTGGTAGTGGCAGCCGAGATCTGCGAGGATGTCTGGTCACCGATCCCGCCGAGTATTCAGGCGGCACTTGAAGGTGCAACAGTGATCGTCAACTGTTCCGCAAGTGATGAGACGATCGGAAAAGACACTTACCGTCGTGCACTGATCTCCGGACAGTCTGCAAGACTGATCTCTGGATACATTTATGCAAATGCCGGAGAAGGGGAGTCAACTACGGATCTTGTTTTTGGCGGACACAATATCATTGCTGAAAATGGGACAATCCTGAAAGAAAGCAGTAGATATGTAAATGAAATTATTTACTCAGAGCTGGATCTTCAGAGAATTACAGGCGAGAGAAGAAAGAATACGACATTCCAGCCATTGGATGAAGAGACTCTGGTACGTGTTCCATTTACCGTGGAAGAGACAAAGACATTTTTGACAAGAACATTTCCGAAGAAGCCGTTCGTTCCTTCTGATGAACAGACCCGTGCACAGCGCTGTGAGGAGATCCTGACGATCCAGGCAATGGGACTGAAGAAACGTCTGGCTCATACGAATGCAAGAACTGCTGTTGTCGGCATTTCCGGAGGTCTGGATTCTACACTTGCACTGCTTGTAACGGCACGCGCATTTGACATGCTTGGAAGAGATAAGAAGGATATCATTGCTGTGACAATGCCTTGCTTTGGTACAACAGACAGAACTTATCAGAATGCCTGTGAGATGTCTAAGAAAGTCGGCGCGACTCTGATCGAGGTTCCAATCGCAGATGCAGTGAATATTCATTTCCGTGACATCGGACATGATCCGGAAGATCATAGTGTAACTTATGAAAACTGCCAGGCGAGAGAGCGTACACAGGTGCTGATGGATATCGCAAACAAGACTTGGGGAATGGTTATTGGAACAGGTGATCTGTCAGAGCTTGCGCTTGGATGGGCAACTTACAATGGAGATCATATGTCCATGTACGGAGTGAATGCTTCTGTACCGAAGACACTGGTTCGCCATCTTGTAAAATATGCTGCGGATGATACAAAAGACGAAGCTCTTAAGAATGTACTTTACGATGTGCTTGATACACCGGTAAGTCCTGAGCTTCTACCGCCGAAGGACGGAGATATCGCGCAGAAGACAGAAGATCTTGTAGGACCTTACGAACTGCATGATTTCTTCCTGTACTTTATGCTTCGTTTTGGATATGAGCCGAGCAAGATCTTCCGTATTGCATGTATGACATTTGATGGTGAATATGACAAAGAGACCATTTTTAAATGGCTGGAAACATTTTGTAGAAGATTTTTCTCTCAGCAGTTCAAGCGTTCCTGTCTGCCGGATGGACCGAAGGTTGGTACTGTGGCACTTTCTCCTAGAGGGGACTGGAGAATGCCAAGTGATGCCTGCGTGGCAGTATGGATGAAAGATCTTGAGGCTTGCAGAGTATAATCTGTGGTGAAAACCAGAGAAAAGGAGAACAAGATAAGAAAAATCATTGCAGGATGTGGAAAATCAGCATCCGGCATAAATTTGGGGAAAGAAAAGGAGAGGATAAGATGAAACTCATCAGAACAGAGGATGCGGTCGGCAGTGTGCTTTGCCACGACATTACCCAGATTATTCCGGGAGTTGTGAAGGATGCGGTCTTCCGTAAAGGACATGTAGTGACAGAAGAGGACGTTCCGGTACTGCTTTCTGTAGGAAAAGAACACCTCTATGTATGGGAGAAGCAGGAAGGCATGCTTCATGAGAATGATGCGGCAGAGGTGCTGCGCCAGGTCTGCCAGGGAGAGCATATGAATGCATCTGAGGCGAAAGAAGGAAAGATCGAACTGACTGCACAGTGCGACGGCCTTCTGAAGATCAATCGCGAGAAATTGAATGAAGTAAATGCGCTCGGTCAGATCGTGCTTGCATCCAGACATGGCAATTTCCCGGTGAAAAAGGGAGATAAGATCGTAGGTATGCGTGTTGTTCCGCTAGTGATCGAGGAAGAGAAGATGAATCATGTGAAAGAGCTCTGTGGGGAAGAGCCGATTTTCACAATTCTTCCGTTCCATCAGATGAAAGTCGGAATCGTGACAACAGGAAGCGAAGTTTATCATGGAAGGATCACAGATAAATTTACTCCGGTCGTAAAAGCAAAATTAGAAGAGGCAGGCATGGAAGTACTTGGAAATGTACTCTGTGACGATGACTCTCAGATGGTAACAGATGCGATCAATGAATGGATCGCTAAGGGCGCGGAATTTGTAGTCTGTACAGGCGGGATGAGCGTTGATCCGGATGACAGAACACCGTTATCTATCAGAAATGCAACTGATGAGGTGATCACTTACGGTGCACCGGTACTTCCGGGTGCAATGTTCATGCTGGCTTATAAAGGAGAGATTCCGGTTGCAGGTCTTCCGGGATGCGTAATGTATGCAAGAAGAACAATCTTTGATCTGGTGCTTCCGAGAATTGCATCAGGCGAGAGATTAAGTGTAGAAGATTTCACAGTGCTTGGAGAAGGCGGACTTTGCCTGAACTGTGAAGTATGTACTTATCCAAACTGTGGATTTGGAAAATAATAAGATGAAGGAGAATTGGGGAATGAATTCATTTTATGTAAATCTGCAGGCTGAGCTTGCAGAAGCAAAAGAAGAGCTTTGGGCACAGACTCGGATTGATGGTGCTGAAGCAGGAAAGAAAATTCTGTTAAAAGGTGAACCGAAGGATACAGACAGTGTTTTTGTAGATGAAAAAGGTGAACGTATTTTCCAGGAGCGTATCAGCCGTCCGGCGAAGCTGGTGATCTGTGGGGCAGGGCATGTATCTATGCCAATCATTCGCATGGGAAAGATGCTTGGATTCCATGTTACGGTGGTAGAAGACCGTCCGAAATTTGCCGATGATGCGAGAAGAGCAGAGGCTGACCAGGTCTATTGCGAACCATTTGAAGATGGTCTTGCAAAGATCAAAGGAGATACAGATACATGGTTTGTTATTGTTACAAGAGGTCACAGATATGACACAGATTGTCTCAGAACAATCCTTGGAAAGCCAAGAGCTTATGTTGGAATGATGGGAAGTAAGAGAAGAACTGCAATCGTAAAAGACCAGCTGGAGGCAGAAGGGTTTGAGAGAGATGTGCTTGAAGCAGTTCACACACCAATCGGTTTGAAGATTGCTGCCGAGACACCGGAAGAGATCGCGGTATCTATTATGGCAGAAATCATTCAGATTAAAAACAGCCGTGCAAAGAGCGGCGGATATTCCAGTGAACTTCTTGAAGAACTTCTGAAAGAAGATGAGTGTGGAAAAGTGCTTGCGACAATTATTTCCAGAAAAGGTTCTGCACCACGTGGCGTAGGAACAAAGATGCTTGTATGCGGAGATGGAAGGATCATCGATACAATCGGTGGAGGATGTGTAGAAAGTGAGATTATTCAGAAAGCACTCCTCATGATCCGTACGGAACAGGAAGGATTCCAGGTATGCAAGGTAGACATGACAGCAGAGGCAGCCGAGGATGAAGGTATGGTCTGTGGCGGCGTTGTTGAAGTCATGCTCGAAAGGGTAAAATAAGCGCTCTGAAAAAAGTTAAAATGATAGTAGTAATTGAGATTGGAGAATAAGAAAGATGGATGATATCAAAATTTTAAAAGGAAATATTATCTATACAAAGACGAAAGATGAATTTGAGATATGCGAACATGGTTATCTTGTGTGTAAAGATGGAAAAGTAGAAGGAATCTATCAGACACTTCCATTCCGACTTGGAGGGGAACCAATTGAGGATCATGGAGATTGTCTGATTATTCCGGGAATGACAGATCTGCATATACATGCACCGCAGTATACATTCCGTGGTACAGGGATGGATCTGGAACTTCTGGAGTGGCTGGAGACGAATACATTTCCGGAGGAAGCAAAATACAAGGATGTATTATATGCGAATGAGGCGTATGCGAAGTTTGCCAAGAACTTGAAACATAGTTCAACAACAAGAGCATGCGTCTTTGGGACAATTCATAGAAGATCGACACTTGTTCTGATGGATCATCTAGAAAAAAGCGGTCTGGTCACGATGGTCGGAAAAGTGAATATGGACAGAAATTCACCGGATGAACTTCGTGAAGGTACACAAGAGTCTGCGGAAGAAACAGTTGAATGGATGAAGGATGTGCAGCATAAAAAGTATAAGAATACGCTGCCGATCCTGACACCTCGTTTTATTCCGAGCTGTACGGATGAGCTTCTAGATATGCTGAAGATGGTTCAGATGCGTTACCAGATTCCGGTGCAGTCACATTTATCAGAGAATTTATCAGAGATCGAATGGGTAAAAGAACTTTGTCCGTATGCAGAGTTTTATGGAGATGCATATGATCATTTTGGTCTGTTTGGAGCAGATGCACCGACGGTTATGGCGCATTGCGTATACAGTACGGAAGAAGAGATCCAGAGAATGAAAGAGAACGGTGTGTATGTAGCACATTGTCCGGAATCAAATGAGAATCTTTCTTCCGGAATTGCACCGGTAAAACGTTATCTGGAAGAAGGACTTTCTGTAGGACTTGGAAGTGATGTCGCAGGAGGATCGACAGAGAATCTTTTCCGGGCAATGGCACATGCAATTCAGATGTCAAAGATGCGCTGGAGACTTGTCGATCAGAAATATCCGGCATTGAAGTCAGAAGAAGCATTCTATATGGCAACTAAGGGTGGCGGATCCTTCTTCGGAAAAGTCGGAAGTTTTGAAGAAGGATATGAATTCGATGCTGTTGTATTAGATGACAGCAGACTTGAATCCTCCCGTCAGATGAGTGTGAAAGATCGTTTGGAAAGAATGATTTATCTTGCTGATGAGAGAGAAGTGAAAGCAAAATACGTCAGAGGAAATAAAATTATATAAAACACATGAAAAAACCTCAGGTTCGGGTGTTGCAGCACCGTTCTCTGAGGTTTTTTCATTTTCTATTTTAGGAGTTTTAAGTAATTGACTTATTCAATCGATTTTTCAATATTAAAGGTGGATTCTTGTTCCAGTCTCACCAAGAATTCCGTCTTTTGCTTTCTCGAGCAGTGTGATCAGTGACTGTCTTCCAGGTTTGGATTCAGCAAAGTCAAGAGCTGCCTGTACCTTAGGAAGCATAGAACCAGGAGCAAAATGTCCTTCTTCTACATACTGTTTCGCTTCATCAACTGTCACATCGTCAAGCCATTTCTCATCCGGCTTTCCGTAGTTCAGTGCAACTTTCTCTACAGCAGTCAGAATGATAAGGAAGTCTGCGTCGAGCTCTTTGGCAAGGAGAGCACTGGCAAAGTCTTTATCAATAACTGCACTTGCACCTTTCAGGTGGTTACCCTGGCGCATAACCGGGATTCCACCGCCGCCACAGGCAATTACAAGGTCACCGGAGTCAACCATTGTACGGATTGTACCGATCTCAACGATCTCCTGCGGTTTTGGAGAAGCTACAACACGACGGTATCCGCGTCCTGCATCTTCTTTCATGATATAATCATATTTCTCAGCCATAACATCAGCTTCTTCCTTAGAAAGGAATTTACCGATTGGCTTGGATGGTGTCTCGAAAGCCGGATCATCAGCATCCACGCGAACCTGAGTGATCATTGTAGCAACCGGGATATCATGAATTCCTCTGTTGAACAATTCTTCTCTCAGGGCATTCTGCAGGTCATATCCGATGTAAGCCTGGCTCATTGCAACACATACAGAAAGTGGTGTGTTTGGCTGTTTCTCATCCTCATGTGTCAATGCGATCATAGCGTTGTTGATCATACCTACCTGTGGTCCGTTTCCGTGAACCACAACTACCTGGTGACCTTCCTCAATAAGGTCGCAGAGCGCCTTTGCAGTAGATTTTACTGCTATCATCTGTTCTGGAAGTGTATTTCCAAGTGCGTT